>Ga0056115_1000022_pt1 | contig 113501 bp, 105 predicted proteins | sample WorMetOlspDAHAB1_FD_77007 | JGI IMG/M metagenome (GOLD analysis project Ga0056115, IMG submission 77007) | Marine gutless worms symbiont microbial communities from Max Planck institute for Marine Microbiology, Germany - Olavius sp. DAHAB.1 ...
CTCGTACTCCACGTGAGAGGTCGCAATGGTAATACCACGCTCTTTCTCTTCCGGTGCGTTGTCGATACCGTCGAAATCAACAGCATCGCCGCCCCAGACCTCGGAGCAGACACGGGTCAGCGCCGCCGTCAGCGTCGTCTTGCCGTGGTCCACGTGACCAATCGTTCCCACGTTGACGTGGGGCTTAGTGCGTTCAAATTGCTCTTTTGACATTTCGTCAATCTCCTAAACCGGCCTGTGCCAAGTCGTACAAAATTCCTTCTTTCTGCAGAACTCCCCGTTGGACAGAGAGTGTGGAGCTCATAACCGGATTTGAACCGGTGACCTCTTCCTTACCAAGGAAGTGCTCTACCGACTGAGCTATATGAGCCCTGCATCTAGTTCCACTGGAGCGGGTAGCGGGAATCGAACCCGCATCATCAGCTTGGAAGGCTGAGGTTCTACCATTGAACTATACCCGCCAAACTTCGCTACCATGTGTCGTTCATGGTGGAGGGGGGTGGATTCGAACCACCGAAGCTTACGCGTCAGATTTACAGTCTGATCCCTTTGGCCACTCGGGAACCCCTCCGAAAGGCGACGTATTGTCCTTACGAGCACCCCCTTTGTCAACCGTTATTACCAATAAAATTATCGACTTACGCACACCCCTGAAAGCCGCCTGAAATCTGGCCTGCGGCGATTTGGTCCGCTTGAGATTGCAGCCCCGGCGACCACCTTTTTCGACGCCAAAATCCGACCCTCTCCCACTACTGAAAAGTGGCCATTTATGACTGTTTTGGAGAGTGCTGCAATTCCGTCTCGCGGCGGCCGCAAACTACCTATTTAAACCACCCGCCCAAGCGCGATTGATCTGTATCAATAGCCACCACAAACACCCCCTGCCATAGCGCAAATGAGGTATGAGTGGGCCAGCACGGGTACGCGATAGTGTCCCTCAACTGATATTCGCCACCCAAGGAGAAGCAAAGATGACTGCCCAGCAATTGACCGATGCCGAATTGCTCTACCGCAAAGCGCGGGAACTGGTGCCCAGCCTGCGAGCGCGCTCTACAGAGACCGCCAGCCTTGGCAAACTGCCCAATGACACCCTGCAGGCCATGCAGGCCGCGGGTTTCTTCCGCATCCTGCAGCCCGCCAGATTCGGCGGCTTCGAGATGGATCCGGAGGTGTTTTTCCGGGTTCAGATGATTCTCGCCGAGGGCTGCATGTCCACGGCCTGGGTGCTGGGTGTGGTAGCCATTCACAACTGGCAACTGGCCCTGTTTGACGAGCAGGCCCAGCGCGATGTCTGGGGTGAGGACAACAGCACCCTGATCTCCTCTTCCTATATGCCGGTGGGCAAGGTGGAACACGTCGAAGGCGGCTACAAGCTCAGCGGTCACTGGGGTTTCTCATCCGGCTCCAAACACTGCGACTGGGCCTTCCTCGGGGCCATGGTGCCGCCCACGAAAGAGGGCGAAGCACCGGATTACCGCACTTTCCTGGTGCCCAGGGCCGACTACGAGATCGTCGACAACTGGGATGTATCGGGCCTGGAAGGTACCGGCAGCAACGATATCGTCGTCAAAGATGCCTTCGTACCTGAATACCGCACCCACCGCTCCATCCACGGCTTCGAGTGCAACAGCCCCGGTAATGCCGTTAATGAGCACTACATCTACAAGCTCCCTTTCGGCCAGATTTTCGTCCGCGCCGTGTGCAGCTCCGCCGTCGGCGCCCTGAAAGGCGTCACCGATGCCTACGTGACTGTCAACAAGGACCGGGTCGGCCTCAATGACGGTAACAAGATCGCCACCGATCCCGATGCCCAGATGGCCCTGGCCCTGGCGATTTCCACCGTGGACGAGTGCGAGACCATCATGTTCCGCAACTTCGACAAGATGATCGACGCGGCAAAGGCCGGCACCACCCTGCCCCTGGAAGAGCGCATCAAGATGCGTTTCGATGCATCCCTGGTGGCCGGCAAATGCAGTGATGCCATCAACCACATGTTCATTGCCTGCGGTGCCCAGGGTATTTTCAGGGATCACCCCCTGAACCGGGCCTGGCTGGATATCAACGCCGGTCGCACCCACGTGGCCAATAATCCCTTCAAGTTCGGCCGCAACCTGGGCGGAACCCTGATGGGCCAGGAAAACGCGGACTTTTTCCTGTAAGCGGGGCGGGCAGACATGGACATTCGCGCACTGGCTTATATACGCATCGAAGCCACCGAGTTGGACAAGTGGCGGGACTTCGGCTGCAACATCCTCGGCATGATGGAATCCCCGGGCATCGTTACCGATGACCGGCTCTACCTGAAGATGGACGAGTACAGCTACCGCTACTGCGTGATCAAGAGCAGCGAGGACCGCTTCGCCTGTGCCGGCTGGGAAGTGCCCGGCAAGGCCGGCTTCGAGCAAGCCCTGGCGGAGCTCGAAGCGGCGGGCATCAGTTACAGCCATGGCAGCCAGGAGGAAGCCGATGAGCGCAATGTGCGCGGCTTCGTGAAACTCCAGGACCCGGCCGGCCACGAGCTGGAAATCTGCTACAACCCGCGCCTGGATTACGAGCCACTGGTCTCCCCAGTGGGACTCGCCGGTTTCGAGACCGGCTACCACGGCGACATGGGCCTGGGGCATATCGCCATGGCCACACCCTGCCTCGAGGACAGTCACCGCTTCTATACAGAGATCCTCGGTTTCGGGCAGACCGACTATATGCATTTTTACTTCGACCCTACCCCCGGGCACCCGGGTCAGGGCTTGCACTTCCTGCATGCCAATAACCCGCGGCACCACAGCCTGGCCCTGTACGAGGACAGCGAGCCCCACCCGGGCAACCTGGTACACCTGATGGCCGAGGTGCCGACCCTGGACGATTTCGGCCACTTTATGGACCGCATTCACCATGCCGGTACCCGCGTGGTCACAGGCATGGGGCGGCACACCAACGACAAGATGGTATCGACCTACGTCGAATCCCCGGCCGGTTTTGCCCTGGAATACGGCTTTGACGGGGTACAGATCGACTGGACCAATTACACGCCCACGGAAAGCAGTACCACCAGCCACTGGGGTCACCGCTGGAACGAGGGCTAAGCATTCAGACCTATATAGATGAGGGAACAACCATGACCGCAGCAGCAAAACCCCGCACACCCTATGTCATCAAGGCGGAACCCCGCGAGGAGCGCTATGCCCGGGGCTGGTACGTGATCGGCAATGCCGCCAGCGTAACTACGGAGCCGCGCATGCTGGAAGTCTTCGGCACCAAGCTGGTGGCCTACCGCGGCGAGGAAGACGGTGAAGTACATATCCTCGACGGCTACTGCCCGCACATGGGCGGCGACCTGAGCAAGGGTCACGTCTGCGGCAATTCCGTGGTCTGCCCCTTCCACCTCTGGAGCTGGGGTGCCGACGGCGCCTGCGACGATATTCCCTACGCCAAAAAAATCCCCGAAAAAGCGGTGATCAAGTCCTGGCCGGTGTTGGAGAAGAACGGCCTGGTTTTCGTCTGGCAGGACCCGGAAAACAACCCGCCCATTCCCGAGCAGGAACCCGAGGCCAGTGCCGACTGGTATTCCGGTGACTGGACCGACTGGGAAATGGCGGCGATTCCTATCAAATCACAGGGTCGGGAGCTGGTCGACAACATGGCGGACATGGCCCACTTTGGCCCCATTCACTACTCCACCGTGAAATCCTTCAAAAACACCATGGAGGGCCACAAGTTCGTGCAGTACATGGTCGGCGGCCACCAGATCCTGGTCGAAGACGGCCAGGGACTGATTACCAGCGTCGCCACCTATGAGGGGCCGGCTTACATGACCACCACCATGAGCGGCAGCATGGACGGCCACCCGATGATGGTGCACCTGCTGGTCAGCCACATCCCGGTGGACAAGGACAACTTCATCATCAACTTCGGCGTGATGGCGCGCAAGCAACCGGGTGCCACCGAGGAAGAAAACAAGGCCATGGTCGAGGAATACACCGAGAAGAACATCGAATCCTTCCAGCAGGACGTCGATATCTGGAACAACAAGTGCATCATCGACAACCCGCTGATGTGTGACGGCGACGGCCCCATCCATATGGTGCGCAAGTGGTACAGCCAGTTCATGACCGACGTGGCAGACATCACCCAGGACCAGGTCAAGGCCCGGGAGCACGTGACTGTAGACGGCCCCTCGGTTGAGGAGGTGCTGGCCGCCCAGGGCTGAGAGGTTTGAGCCCGGCTCAGCCGGGCAGGCGCCCCATCTGCTGGCCACCGGCCAGGTCGATAATGTGGCCGTTGATAAAGCCCGCGGTCTTGTCATCGGCCAGCCACAGGGCGGTCTCCGCCATGTCCTCGACCGTGCCCATGCGGCCTGCGGGAATCTCGGCGACGAACGCGTCCACCAGTTCATCCATGGTGAAGAAGCCCGCCGTCATATCGGTTTCGATCAGTCCCGCGGCGATGGAATTAAAGCGAATGCCTTGCGGGGCATATTCCCTGGCCGCCACTTTGATGGCGTAATCGATGCCGGCGCGGGCGCCTGCGTAAACCGAGTACCCGGCGCCGGGTAAGCGCGCGGTCAGCGAGGATACCGTAATAACGGAACCGCCCTCTTTCATGGCCGCCGCGGCGTGTTTGAAGAAAAGCAATGAGCCGATAAAGCTCACGTCCAGCGTCGGTTGGATCTCCTCCCGGGTCAGCTCGGCAATGGGAGCGTGGGCGTGAACACCACAGGAGTTCACGGCAATATCCACCCGGCCACAGTCATTCAGCGCCTGGGAAAACAGCGCTTCCAGCTGGGCTTCGTCGGTGATGTCGCAGGCGACAGCCAGGCCGTCAATTTCCGCTGCCAGCGTCTGCAGGGCCTCCAGCCGCCGCGCTGCCACGACTACCTTCGCACCCGCCTGGGCGTAGCGACGCGCAATCTCGGACCCAAAATTCTTTTCCCCGGATGCGCCCAGCACAACCGCTACCTTGCCTGATAAATCGGACATGACACTGCCCTCCCTGCCTGCTATTTTTCGTTAGGATAAAAAACCGGATAAGCTGACTCATTTTCAACAGAATATCCGGCCATGGCAAGCGGGGGTATATAAGATGGGTCGAATGGACGGAAAAGTCGCCATTGTCACGGGTGGTGCGCGCGGTATGGGCGAGGCCACGGTGCGACTGATGGTGGGCGAAGGCGCAAAAGTAGTGATCGGTGATCTGCTCGAAACCGAAGGCGAAGCCCTGGCGGAAGACCTGGGGGAGGCCGCTATCTTCCTGCGTATGGATGTCAGCCAGGAAGCGGACTGGGATGCTGCTATTGCCCGGGCCCAGGAATTTGGCCCCCTGAATGTACTGGTGAACAACGCGGCTATCCTGCACCTGGCCAGCATTACCGACACCAGCCCCGACGATTTTCTGCGGGTGGTGAAGGTCAACCTGCTCGGTGCCTTCATGGGCATCCGCGCGGTTATCGAGCCCATGAAAGCCGCCGGAGGTGGTTCCATTATCAATGTGTCATCCATCGACGGGGTGCAGTCCAAGGCCGGGTTGTCCGCCTACTCCTCCACCAAGTGGGGCGTGCGCGGGCTGACCAAGAATGCGGCCATCGAGCTGGGCCAGTACGGGATTCGCGTCAACAGCGTGCACCCGGGCGGTATCTTCACCGAGATGGGGGGCGCCGGTTCCGGGATCAGCGAAGAGGAAATGAGCGCATCGGTCTATGCGGATTTCCCGATTCCCCGCGTCGGCCGCCCGGAAGAGGTTGCCCAGGTCACCCTGTTCCTGGCCACCGATGAGGCCAGCTATTCCACCGGCGCCGAGTTCATGGCCGACGGCGGCTGGGCCGCCGGTATGCGCATGCCGGGTATGCCCACGGCTTAAGGAGAATGATTATGAAACGTCGTAAATTTCTGGGACTGACCGGGCTGGGCCTGACCGGGGCTTCACTGGGGGCCGGCGGCCTGCTGACGGGCTGTACCCGGGAAGAACCCTACAAGTTCTGGCACACCGGCAATTACCCGCCGGTGGCCGAAGAAATCACCGTCGAGAACCTGCCGGTAACCGGTGCAATTCCACCGGACCTGAATGGTCTCTATGTTCGCAACGGACCCAACGAACACACCGGACCCAGTAACCACTTCTTTGGCGGCGACGGCATGTTGCACGGAGTACACCTCGAAGGTGGCAAAGCTCTCTGGTATCGCAATCGCTATGTCGACACACCCATCTACCGGGAAACCGGCGGGGGATTCGGTGCACCCAAGCTGACCGATACCACCAGCGCGGTGTCCTTGATTCACCACGGTGGCAAGCTCCTGTCCCTCGGGGAATTCGGCTATCCATACGAGATCGATCCCGCCGACCTCAGCACTCGTGGTGTCTATACCTACGAGGACAAGCTCATCACCAATATGACCGCCCATCCCAAGGTGGACCCGGTTAGCGGTGAGCTGATCTTTTTCGGGTACAACGTGATGGAGCCTTACCTGACCTATATGCGTGCCAATGCAGAGGGGGAGATGGTCCAGGTGGAGCCGATCGACACCCTGGCGCCGGTCATGATGCATGACTTCGCGGTAACCGAGAACTACGTGATCTTCATGGAACTGCCCATCGTGTTTTCCTGGTGGCTGGCAATTACCGGCGATGGCCTGCCCTTCCGCTGGGACGACGGCGCCGCCTGCCGCTTCGGGGTGATGCCGCGCACCGGCACCAACGCCGATGTGCAATGGTTCGATGTGGACCCCTGCTTCATCTTCCACACCATGAATGCCTACGAGCAGGGCGACAGCATCGTCATGGATGCAGCCCGTTACGACAGCCTCTGGGTAACAAGTTCTCACGACTTCAATCACCCCGCCTACCTGACGCGATTCGAGATGAACCGTAAAACCGGCAAGGTCGCGGAGACACGGCTGGACGAGCAGTCCATGGAGTTTCCGCAGATGCACCGTGGACTCTGGACCCGACCCTACCGTTACGGCTACGGCCTGACCTCGGAAGTGCACATGGGAGAAATGTCCTACGACGGCGCCAGTGGCTTTATGAAGTACGACCTGCAGAGCGGCGAGCGCGAGCGTTTCAAGCTGGACGACGGCTTTGCCCCCAATGAGGCCTTCTTCGTACCCGCCGACGGCGGTGAGGACGAGGGTTACCTGCTCAGCTATATCTACGACAAATCCACTCACACCAGTGCCCTGTGGATTTTCGATGCCCAGCAAATAAGTGCTGGCCCGGTGGCGAAGGTGGAGTTACCCGTGCGTGTGCCGCAGGGGTTTCATGGACTATGTGTGGGTGCGGACGAATTGGCCTAAGCCAAGGTAAAGAGACCAGGAAAAAAATGGAGCTGGCGAGAGGAGTCGAACCCCCGACCGGCTGATTACAAATCAGCTGCTCTACCAACTGAGCTACGCCAGCTACGCGTACAGACGAATGTCTGCGGTTCTGCGGTAAGAAGGCGCGCATTCTAGTCAAACTGACTGCGCCTTGCAATATTCAGCCGCCGGGCTCGGGGCAGTCCTGCTCCTCGATACGCATCTCAGGGTGTTGCAATAGCAGGCCCGGTTCATCGGTCCAGTCCAGGGCGGCACGGGCAGTATCGTCGAGGGCAATCCAGGCCTCTTCCCGGTAGCGCGGGCGCAGGAATATATCCACCGAATAACCCTGCTCCCGGACCCGGGCAGCCAGGATCTCGGCTCCGTCGGGGCTGCGGAACAGACCCAGTGACAGGTTGCCGGTCAGCTCTCCATCGGTGATGGGGAAATGATCGATGCCGCGGTCGCGCAGCTCGGCGGAAAGCCGCCTGCGCTCCTCGAGACCACCATCCACTTTCAGGTAGACCCAGTGGTCCGGTTCCGTCGCCACCCGGCGCAACACCAGGTTAAGCGCCTGGCCGGCGGACTGGAATTCAGCAGTGAGACTCTCTGTCAGTGCGGTACTCTCTACCGGCCCGGCCAGCCAGCAGCGTGGTTCCGGTTCCGGCTCGGGTTCTGGCTCGGGCTCGGGTTCGGGTTCGGCGTCGGCCTGCGATTCGGCCACGGTGACTGGCGTATCTTGCGGCGGGCTCTCCTCCTCTTCCACAAATTCAATACTGACTGCATCCGCAAGCTGTTCTTCAGCAGGCTCTTCGCCGGAACCTTCGCTTTCACCATCCTGTGCTATCGCCGCTGGTACCGCTTCCCCAACGAGGACTTGTTCTTCCACTGCCGGGTCCGCTACCGGCGCTTGTTCAACTTCGTCCAGCAAAACCAGGCGCCTGCCACCCTGGCCGGGACTGTCCAGTAGTGGTTCGGCCGTTTCGCGGGGCCAGATAAACAGCAGCACATTTGCCACAAGTAATGAAAGGATCAGCCAGCGCACCAGGGATTTACTCACTGAGCCGCTAACTCCTCGGCCGCGAGCAGGGCCAGTCCATTGAGGACCAGGTCGGGTTCGACCACGCCGCCGCAGCTCACCAGCTCCTGCAGCAGGGCCCCGTTACCACCGCAGAAATACAGCGCTGAATCTTCGCCGAAGCGCTCAAGGGCGGTGGCCACGGCACCGGCCTGGGATAACTGGATACCGTTGAATACGGCCTCCGCGGTGGAACAACCCGGTTCGAGCCGGTCCCGGGGAGCCTCCCCGAAACGCACGCGGTCGGTGTCATGCAACAGGGCGCGCTCCATGGAATCGGTACCGGGCAGAATATAGCCGCCGCGATGTTCGCCGCTGGCGGCGACAAAATCGATGGTCAGGGCACTACCGGCATCGACAACACACACCGGGGCTTTCTCCGCGTTCCAGGCCGCCAGCATGGCCAGCCAGCGGTCCACCCCCATTCGTGAAGGTTCTGTATAGCTATTGGTAACGCCGCAGGCGGCGGCAGCAGTGCGGGCAAACCAGGGATCGCTACCCCAGAGGTCGAGGATGCGCGCGCTCAGCTCCTGTTCCAGGTCGGCATCGGCCACGCTGGAAATCCAGACCTGGTCGGGTGCCTGGGCCGGCGACGGCAGCAAACCCTCAGCAGCCCGCACCAGCACACCCTGCTCCGCCACCGTCTCACCGCTTGTCAGGCGCCATTTAACGCGGGTGTTGCCGATATCCAACTGCAGGATCAAGTAGTTGGCCTCAGGCTGACTTCCCCACCATTGAACACCTGGATGGTGCCGCCAATATCCAGCAGCAGGGCTCCGGATTCATTGATGCCGGCGACGGTTCCCGCCACTTCCCTGGGGCCACTGTGCACGATAACGGGTTTTCCCAGGAAGGCGTCGCGGTGCGCCCACTTTTCGCGCCAGGGAGCGAAGCCTTTGCTCGCAAACTCTGGCATCAGTAGCAGCAAGCCATCCAGAATGGCCGCAGCCAGCGTGTTCCGCCCCGGTGTGGCCTCTACAAGGCTGGCAATATCGATCCACTGCTGGTCGATGTCTGCGGCCGCCTTGTGTGGCATGCGCACATTCAGACCCACGCCAACGACCACCTGGCAAGTACCAGCCGGGTCGCCGACCATCTCGATAAGAATGCCGCCCAGTTTGCGGCCTTTGTACATAACGTCATTGGGCCACTTCAGCTCCAGGTGGGGAATATCGCAACTGGCCAGCGCGTCGGTTATGGCCACCCCAACCGCCAGGCTCAGTCCTTCCAGCGCAGCCGCACCGCCTTCGAACTCCCACACCAGTGACATATATATATTGCTGGCGAACGGGCTGACCCACTTGCGACCACGGCGGCCCCGTCCCGCAGTCTGCTGTTCCGCCATACACACCAGGCCCGCTCGCGCTCCGCTCTCAACCCGCCGCATGGCTTCGGCATTGGTGGAATCGATCTGGGTATGCAGATCCAGCTCCGAAAGAAGGGCGCGGCCGGGTGCTGAAAGCCCGGCCAGGATTGCAGCCTTGTCCAGCAGGTCGACACCGCCGGCAATACGGTAACCCTTGCTCTTGCTGGACTCTGCCGCCAGGCCCAGCTCTTCCAGCTTGTGCAACTGTTTCCACACCGCGGTACGACTGACACCCAGGGCGTCAGCCAGGGCCTGGCCGGAGTGGAACTCACCGTCGGCAAGCAGTGCCAGCAATTCTGTAGAAGCCATGCATATTTCCCGGAAAAGATAAGCTGATACTCTGCCAGCCAGGGTTCAAAAGTCAAAATTACGCTGTGCAGCCATATGCCCAATTTGGGTCGGGAACACCCGGTGACTGTGCTACTCTGGCGGCGATGCCAGGGGTACGGTAGAGGTCAGAAACAAGGGGCAAATATGCCATTATCGGATGAGCAACTGCGCGCTGCGGCCAACAAATTGATCGACTACCATCGCCAGGCCTCTGCCAGGAACGAGTGGACTTTCTTCGTCGATGAAATGTACGCCGTGGACTGCGTCTACACCTGTGAATATGCCGGCACCATGCTGGTAGTCGCCGACGGTATCGACGAGATCAAGGCTACCCACTACGGTCGCGATATGCAGGCGGGCTGGGAGGGCTGGACCTTTCCCTATGACGGTGTCTACGTGGGTGAAAACAACAGGATCGTCACCCACTGGTGGAACCGCGGCCCGGGCTCACGTGCGGATGGCAGTTTCTACCAGACGCCCGGCGTCTCTTTCATCACCTTCGATGACAACAGCCAGATTGTGCGCCAGTTCGACGTCTTCGACCTGGCGCACCAGATGCACCTCTGTGACGAACTGGAAGATGCCGGCCTGCTCTCTGCCGAGCTGAAACAGAACTGGGTATTGCCTACCAAGCAGCGGCTGCAGACGCTACTGGCACACAATTGCTGAATCCATGCGGCTTCCCGCTATTTTGATACGCTGACTGGAGTGACGAACATCGAGCGCGATTAATCGGGTATGGCAATTCGACTATCACTGCTACTGGTGCTGCTTACTGCGGCTGTTTACGCACAGTCCCTCGGGTTCGGTTTCATCAGTTTCGACGACCCCCTGTTGATCGAAAACAATCCGATGCTGGGCGCGGTCTGGTCAACGGAGTTTGTCAGCTGGGCATTTACCACTTCCCTGGGCGGTAACTGGAATCCCCTCGTATGGTTCAGCTTCGCGCTGGATTACCAGCTCTTCGGCATGAGTGCCGGCGGCTACCACGCCACCAACCTGCTGCTACACCTGGCCAATACCCTGCTGCTGTTTCACCTCCTGAGGCAGGCCAGTGGCGAACTCTTCCTCAGCTTCTGGGTGGCCGCACTGTTTGCCGTGCACCCGCAGCACGTGGAGGCGGTTGCCTGGGTTACCGCCCGCAAAGATCTGCTCAGCACCCTGTTCGGCCTGCTGGCGATCCAGGCCTATACGGGGGCTTCCGGCAAGCACGGCATGCCCCTGGCCTGTATTGGCAGCATGGCGCTTTCGCTGATGGCGAAACCCATGTTTGTAACCCTGCCCTTCCTGCTGGTAGTACTGGACCTATGGCCGCTGCGGCGCATCGACCCGGGAGCCGGCCCGGGTCAGCTGCTTCCCGCCCTCGGCAGGAGCCTGTTACAGAAATGGCCACTTCTGCTACTGACCATTCTCGGTTGCGCCATCGCCTGGATGTCCCATGAAACCGAGGGTGCCATTAGCGATATCGACCTGGGATTGCGCTTGCAGAATGTTGTCGTGGCCTACTGCTTCTACCTGCAGAAAACGGTATTACCGCTGAGCCTGAGTATTTTCTATCCGCTGAACATACCCTCGCCGGGACATGTCGCTGCCGGCAGCCTGCTCCTGCTCGGAATCTCCATCGGGGCCTGGAAAACGCGCCAGCGGGCACCTTATCTCCTGGTCGGCTGGCTCTGGTACCTGGGTACATTGGTGCCGGTCAGCGGCATCATCCCCTTTGGCGGACACGCCTTTGCCGATCGCTTCAGCTACGTCCCGCGCATTGGCTTGCTGCTGGCCCTGGTGTGGGGAGCTGCTCACCTGGCGCGGAAACCGGGTTTTCCGGTGCGGCGTGCGGCGCTTGCGGGTGCATCGGTGTTGCTGGTGCTGGGGGGCTTGACGGCGATACAGGTGAGCCACTGGAAAGACTCCCTCACCATGTTCCGGCACACAGAGCGGGTGGTGGAGGCCGATGCCTTTATCTACTCCAAGATTTCCCAGGCCTATGCGCACCGGGGAGCCTGGGAGGAAGCGCTGGAGTACAACCTCAAGGCGCTGGAAGTCGCCGGCTCAAATGACATCCGGATGCCGGGGCTGATGCCACTGCTGCTGCGGGGTAATGGCCTCCTGCTGTACCAACTCGGTGAATACCGGGCAAGCGAGTACTACCTCCAGGAAGCCCTGGCCCTGCGTCCTGGCGACGCCAAGGCCAGGGACTTGTTGCTGCTGGTCCGGCACAAAATAGAGGAAGACGGACAGCCACGGACTCCTGAGTCAAGTGGGTCGCGCAAATCGGTTGACGAGAGCGGCGGTATGTAATCGACCTGACGAGTCATCCTCACATATACTAGGTGGCTCGAAATCAGTGAGCGAGGGTAGCTTGGAGTATTCATTGGGCAGTGAAAAATCGGAGAAACCGATACTTTTCCTGGCCTCCCTGTTTTTCCTGGCGGTCGTCGTCGCCTCAGTGCTGGCCTATCAGCAACAGCTGGAGGCGGTGCGCATGGAAATCGCCAGCGACCTCAAAGAGCGTCGCGACCAGGTTATCGAGAGCCTGTCTGCCGCCACCGCCCTGGTCATATCCCTGCGCAATACGATGGTTGCGAACCTGCACCTGGTTGAAGACGGCGCCGTCAACCATCCGGCAATCGGGGAATTGCAGGATTTCCCGGAGCTGAACGTATACGGACTGGTTGCCGACCCCAGGACCGCACGGAAACTGCCCGTGGGCAGCCTTTCCGGCCTTCACCGCCTGGAGGACATCGACAGCGAACTGCGCAAGGAACTGGGCGCGGTGTTTTCCCTGGGACCAAACTTTGAGGCCGCCATCGACTCCCTGGATGACCTCAAGTGGATCTGGTACCTGTCAGACCGCCGCTTTTCCTACACCGCACCCACAATGCCGCTGGAATTCATGCGTGTCAGCGAAGCACTGTATGGCAGGACCCTGTGGCAGCAGGCGATTCCCGAGCACAATCCGCAGGGGCGCCTGATTATCAGCGATCTCTACGATGATGCTGCCGGTAAAGGCCACGTGGCCTCGATCTCCATGCCGGTGTTTTATGACGATCGCTTCATGGGCATAGCGGGCCTCGATATTGGCATGGAAAAGGTCGCGTCGATCATCGCCAGCCGGGATATCCCCGGAAATATTGTAATGGTCGACGAGCAACTGCAGCTCGCGGCAGCGGCCGGCAGCTTCGAGCTGGGCGATGTGCTGGAAATCCCCGCCGATATGCTGGATGGTGAGTCCGTCTTTCGCCAGGTCGGCGAGTTCGCCTATTGGGTCTTCCCGGTCATCGAGGGCGAGTACTGGCTGGTGCACCGGGTCGACAATCGCAGCCTGCTAACAACTGCGCTGCTGCGAACCACGCCCCTGATCGCTATTCTCCTGTTTGCCCTGGTGTTGATGTACACCCTGTTTCGCCTGGCAGCCGCGGTAAATCGTACCCGGCAATTGAATCATGAACTGGAAGCGCGAGTGGCACAGCGAACCCAGGATCTGGCGGAGGCGAGGGACGCGGCAGAGGCTGCCAACGAGGCCAAGAGCAAATTCCTGGCCAATATGTCCCACGAGATCCGCACACCCATGAATTCGATTCTGGGTTTTTCCCAGCTAATGCAGGCCGACCCGCAAACCACCAATACGCAGAGGGCGCGCCTGGAGATTATCAACAATAGTGGTGAACACCTGCTGGCGCTGATCGATGGCATTCTCGACATGGGCCAGATCGAGTCGGGCCGCATGGAAATATCAAAAACCGTGTTCGACCTGCGCGCCATGCTGGAAGAGATTAAAAAATTGTTTGGCTTGCGCGCCAGCGAGAAGAACCTGGCACTGACGCTGAATGTGGACGACAGTGTTCCGCAACTACTCTATACCGACCAGGAAAAACTCCACCAGATCTGCGTCAACCTGCTGGCGAATGCCATTAAATTTACCGAAGAGGGTGGTGTGGAGATGCGCGTCAGCGCCACGCCGGACAAATCCGATCACAGGACCCGACTGACCCTGGAAGTGCAGGACACCGGTTGCGGTATTGCCGAGCACGAGCGCAGCAAGGTGTTTACCGCCTTCAACCAGACCAGTTCTGGCACCGAGTATGGTGGCGGCACCGGCCTGGGCATGGCAATCAGCCAGAACCTCGCCCTGCTGCTGGGGGGTGAACTGACCTTCGACAGTGAAGTCGGGGTTGGCAGCACGTTTCGCCTGGAAATGCCCGCAGGTGTCGCCGAACTGGGCGAGCGTCCTCCACCCCCGGAGCTTGAACCGCTGCAGCTCGCTGAACGTTATCGCCCCTGCCGGGTGCTGGTTGTGGATGACGTCATGTCCAATCGCTCCCTGTTACGGCAACTGCTCGAAAACGCGGGCTTCGAGATAGCGGAGGCAGAATCGGCAGAAGAGGGCATTGCACTGGTCCAGGACTGGCAGCCCCACCTGGTATTCATGGATGTGTTGATGCCCGGTATGGATGGCGGCGAGGCGACGCGCAGACTGAGGGACATTCCCGCAGGCAAGGACATTCCGATCATCGCGATATCCGCCAGTGCCATGCAGGAGGACCAGGAGAGGCTGCTGCAGTTGGGCGCCGATGACTACATCAGCAAGCCTTTCCGGGCTAGCAAACTGCTGGCCAAGGTTGCGGAAATACTGCGGATTGAACTGGAACCGGTGGCAGCTACTGCGGGCGACCTGACAAAGACCGCCGGCGCGGCGGATGACCAGAAGCAGGGGCAAGCGGCTTCCGATGCCAGCCAATCGAGTTCCGGTGTTCTGGTGGTGGACGACAACGAGTTCAACCTGGAGTTGATCGATGCCCAGTTCAAAACCCTGGGTTACGCGCGCACCCTGGTCAGCACCTGCGAGGAGGCGCTCGAAAAGTGGCGCGAGGGCAATTACGCCCTGTTGCTGGCTGACTGTGACATGCCCGGAATGGGTGGCGTTGAATTATCCCAGGCGATTCGCGCTGAAGAACCGGAAGATCAGCACATAGCCATTGTGGCATTTACCGGCTGGGGACGCGGCGACCTGGAGCGTTACATCAGCGCCGGCATGGACGATGTGCTGGCCAAGCCCTACAAGCTGTCAGAACTGGAGACATTGCTGGACAAATACCTTGTCGGCGAAGCGCTCAGTAAATCCGAACCCGGATCGCTCTGATTCCGGATCCATCTATCCGCTGCACCTGAACTGGCGAAAATCACCCCTGCTCGATCATGCCTGCCTAAATTGACTCTGAAGTTGACGTTAACGTAAACGTAAGTTATAGTGCCCGCCCCTGGATTAGAGCGGGCCGACAGCATGACCCAACAGCACTACAGCATCTCTGACCTCGCGCGGGAGTTTGATATCACTACCCGCGCCATCCGCTTTTACGAGGAAAAGGGCCTGCTCACGCCTGAACGGGAGGGCCAGAAGCGCCTGTTCAGCCCCACCGACCGGGTACGCCTGGATCTTATCCTGCGCGGCAAGCGCATCGGCCTTACGCTCGAAGAAAGCCGCGGCATCATAGATATGTACGAACCCGGGCAGGACAACGCCGAGCAGCTAAACTCCCTGTTAGGCAAGGTCGACGAGCGCCGCCAGCTGCTCAAGCTCCAACTGCAGGACATCCAGGCCATGCTGGCTGAACTGGACCAGGTCCAGGCCCGCTGTGAAAAAGCATTAGAGAACATCGAGAAGGAAGCCACGCCATGAATACGCCCTACCCTACCCTTAACTTTGGTCTCGGCGAAGAGATCGACATGTTACGCGACGCGGTCTACCAGATGTGCCAGAAAGAGCTGGCCCCGCGGGCAGAGCAGATCGATATCGACAATGAATTCCCGACAGACATGTGGCGCAAGTTCGGCGACCTGGGCCTGCTCGGCATCACTGTGGAAGAGGAATACGGCGGCAGCGGGATGGGCTACCTGGCCCACTCCGTGGCCATGGAAGAGATCTCCCGGGCCTCCGCCTCGGTCGGTCTGTCCTACGGTGCCATGTCCAACCTGTGCATGAACCAGATCCGCAAGAATGGCAACGAGGAACAGAAGCAGAAATACCTGCCCAAATTGTGTACCGGTGAACATGTCGGCGCCCTGGCCATGTCCGAACCCAATGCCGGTTCCGACGTGGTCAGCATGAAACTGCGCGCCGAAAAGCAGGGCGACCGCTACATCCTCAACGGCAACAAGATGTGGATCACCAACGGCCCCGATGCCGACACCTATGTGATCTACGCCAAGACCGACCCCGAGGGCGGACCCCGCGGTATTACCGCCTTTATCGTCGAGCGTGGTTTCAAGGGGTTTTCCCAGGCCCAGAAACTGGACAAGCTCGGTATGCGCGGCTCCAACACCTGCGAGCTGGTCTTCGAGGACTGCGAGGTCCCCGAGGAGAATGTCCTTGGCGCCGAGGGCAAGGGCGTTAACGTGTTGATGTCCGGACTGGATTACGAGCGCACCGTGCTGTCGGGTGGCCCTGTAGGCCTGATGCAGTCCTGCCTGGACATCGTGGTGCCCTACATCCACGACCGCAAGCAGTTCGGCCAGAGCATCGGCGAGTTCCAGCTGATGCAAGGCAAGGTGGCCGATATGTATACCGATCTGAACGCCTCCCGGGCCTACCTGTACGCCGTCGCCGCCGCCTGCGATCGCGGCGAGGACAGTCGCAAGGACGCCGCCGCAGTGATCCTGTTCACTGCCGAGAAGGCCACCCAGATGGCGCTGCAGGCGATCCAGGCCCTGGGCGGCAACGGCTATATCAACGAGTACGCCACCGGCCGCCTGCTGCGCGATGCCAAGCTCTACGAGATCGGCGCCGGCACCTCAGAGGTTCGCCGCATGCTGATCGGCCGGGAACTGTTCAAGGAAACCGCCTGAACCGAGGACCAAGACTTATGACCGTTCTGAAATCCAAGGTGAATGTGCGAGACGCGGCCTTCGAGGAAAACCGCGGCCATATGCAGGCCCAGGTGGACGACCTGCGGCAACTGGTGGAACACATCAAGCAAGGCGGCGGCGAGAAGTACCAGCAACGCCACAAGGCCCGGGGCAAATTGTTGCCGCGGGAACGCCTGGATGCCCTGCTGGACGACGGTTCCCCCTTTCTGGAGCTGTCCCAGCTTGCCGCCCACCAGGTCTATGACGACGATGTTCCCGCCGCCGGCATTCTCACCGGCATCGGCCGGGTCTGTGGCCAGGAATGCATGATCCTGGTCAACGATGCCACCGTGAAAGGCGGCACTTACTACCCGCTGACCGTGAAGAAGCAGGACCGGGCCCAGCGTATCGCGGCGGAAAACAACCTGCCCTGCATCTACCTGGTGGACTCCGGCGGCGCCTACCTGCCGCTGCAGGACGAGGTCTTCCCGGACCGGGAGCACTTCGGGCGCGCCTTTTACAACCAGGCGCGGATGTCAGCCCGGGGGATTCCGCAAATTGCAGCGGTACTGGGTTCCTGCACCGCCGGCGGCGCCTACCTGCCATCCATGGCGGACGAATCCATTATTGTCCGCGAACAGGGCACGATCTTCCTGGGTGGACCACCGCTGGTGAAAGCTGCAACCGGTGAAATTGTCTCGGCCGAAGAGCTGGGCGGCGCCGATGTGCACTGCCGCACCTCCGGGGTAACGGATCACTACGCCAATAACGACCACCACGCCCTGCAACTGGTGCGCCAGTCAGTGCAGCGCCTGAACCGGGTCAAGCCCATGGACCTGGATATCCAGCCAAGTCGCGAGCCCCTGTACGCCGCCGAGGAGATCTACGGCATCATTCCGAAAGATACCCGCCAGCCCTATGACGTACGCGAAGTGATCGCGCGCCTGGTGGACAGCTCGGACTTCGACGAGTTCAAGGCACTGTATGGCACCACCCTGGTTTGCGGATTCGCACGCCTGCACGGTTACCCCATCGGCATCGTCGCCAACAACGGCATCCTCTTTGGCGAGTCCGCCCAGAAGGGCGCACACTTCATTGAGCTTTGCGCCCAGCGCAAGATACCCCTGCTGTTCCTGCAAAATATCACCGGCTTTATGGTCGGCCAGCAGTACGAGGCCGGAGGCATCGCCAAGCACGGCGCCAAGATGGTCAATGCCGTGGCCTGCGCCGAAGTACCTAAACTTACCGTGCTTATCGGCGGCTCTTTCGGTGCCGGCAACTACGGCATGTGTGGCCGCGCCTACGACCCGCGTTTCCTCTTCATGTGGCCCAATGCCCGCATCTCGGTCATGGGTGGCGAGCAGGCCGCCGGTGTGCTCGCAACCATCAAGCGCGACCAGGCCGAATCCTCAGGCCAGGACTGGAGCGAGGCCGAAGAGGAAGCGTTCAAACAGCCGATACGCGACAACTATGAGGCCCAGGGCCACCCCTATTACGCCTCTGCCCGACTCTGGGATGACGGTGTCATCGATCCCGCCGATACGCGGATGGTACTGGGCCTGGCCCTCTCCGCCTGCCTCAACCAGCCGATTGCGGATACCCGTTTCGGCGTTTTCCGGATGTAAGCCATGACTGAGCCTACCGTAATCACTGAATTGGACAGTCGCGGCGTGGCGACTGTACGCCTGAACCGTCCGGCCAAACACAATGCCTTCGATGACAGCGTGATCGCCGAGCTGAACAAGGCATTCACTGATCTCGCTGAAAACAGCGAAGTCCGCATCGTGGTACTCGCCTCTGAGGGGAAGAGTTTTTCCGCCGGCGCCGACCTGGGCTGGATGCAACGCATGGCCACTTACAGCCGCGAAGAAAACCTCGAGGACGCCCGCGCCCTGGCGGCAATGCTGCAAAAGCTCAATAACATGCCCCAGCCAACCATTGCCAGGGTACAGGGGGCCGCCTATGGCGGTGCTGTGGGACTGGTCAGCTGCTGCGACATTGCCGTGGGCTCCAGCAAGGCCCGCTTTTGCCTGTCGGAGGTCAAAATCGGCCTGATTCCAGCAACGATTTCCCCGTACGTGATAGCGGCCATGGGTCAGCGAGCCGCCCGGCGCTATTTCACGACTGCCGAGGTCATCGCCGCTGAGCAGGCATTGCACCTGGGCTTGCTGAGTGAACTGGTCGGCGTCGATGAACTGGACGATGCCGTGGAGGCGCATATCTACGCCCTGCTGGCTAACGGACCGCAGGCTGTGCGCGATGCCAAACGGCTGGTACTGGATTATGCGGATCGCGCCGTGGATGAAGCGCTGATCGAAGACAGCTGTGAACGCATTGCCGATATCCGCGTTTCCGATGAAGGACAGGCGGGCCTGCAGGCCTTCCTGGAGAAAAAACCGGCTCCCTGGAGTAATTCGGATGTTTAGCAAAATCCTCATTGCCAACCGCGGTGAAATCGCCTGCCGGGTCATTCGCACCGCCCACAAAATGGGTATCGCCACTGTCGCGGTGTACAGCGAGGCTGACGCCGACGCCATGCACGTGGCCATGGCTGACGAGGCTATCTGCATAGGCCCGGCGCCGGCCAGGGAATCCTACCTGTGTATCGACAAGGTCATTGCTGCCGCCAGGCGCAGCGGTGCCCAGGCGATCCACCCCGGTTATGGTTTTCTCTCCGAAAACGCGGAATTCTGCAACGCCTGCGATGATGCCGGCATCGTTTTCATAGGCCCCCCGGTCAAAGCCATCGAGGCCATGGGTTCCAAGTCGGCGGCCAAGCAGATCATGGAAGCGGCTAATGTGCCGCTGGTGCCGGGCTACCACGGCGACGAGCAGGGTGCCGCACTGTTGCTGGCTGAAGCTGAAAAAATCGGATTCCCCGTGTTGCTGAAAGCGGTCGCCGGTGGTGGCGGCAAGGGCATGCGCCAGGTTTTTGATGCCGGAAACTTCCAGGAAGAACTGGAAGCGGCCCAGCGGGAAGCACTCAGCAGCTTTGGCGACGACGTCATGCTGGTGGAAAAATACCTGGCGCGGCCGCGCCACGTGGAAATCCAGGTGTTCTGCGACAATCACGGCAACGGTGTCTACCTCGCCGAGCGTGACTGCTCGATCCAGCGCCGCCACCAGAAAGTCATCGAGGAAGCCCCTGCCCCGGGTATGAGCGATGAACAGCGCCGGGAAATGGGAGAGACCGCCGTGCGCGCCGCCCGGGCCATCGACTACAGCGGTGCCGGTACCGTGGAGTTCCTGCTGGACGAGGATGGTTCCTTCTATTTCATGGAAATGAATACGCGCCTGCAGGTGGAGCACCCGGTTACCGAAATGGTCACCGGGGAAGACCTGGTGGAATGGCAGCTGCGGGTTGCCAATTGCGAGCACCTGCCGCACCGGCAGGAAGATATTTCCGTAAGCGGTCACGCTTTCGAAGCGCGCATCTACGCCGAAGACCCCGACAATGATTTTCTGCCCGCCACCGGCGTACTGGGTTTCCTCAGCGCACCGGAGGAATCCGAAAACGTGCGGGTCGATACCGGCGTGCGCGAGGGCGATGAAGTTTCCGTGCACTACGACCCGATGATTGCCAAGCTGATTGTCTGGGACAGCGATCGCAGCGCGGCTCTGCGCCGCCTGAGTGTCGCCCTCAGCCACTACCGGGTGGCGGGACTGACGACCAATATCGACTTCCTTTACAACATTGCCACATCTGAACCTTTTCTTAAGGCAGAGCTGGATACCGGCTTTATCGAAAATCACCGGGCCCTGATCTTCCAGGATGACAACGCCGATGAGCACCAGGAACTGGCCCTGGCGGCGCTGTACCTGCTGCTGGCCGGGGAACAGGCGGCGAGTCAGCTGGCCGCCAACAGCCCCGACCCCTACTCGCCCTGGCATGCCAACAGCGCCTGGCGCATGAATGAACCGCACCTGCACCGGCTGACCCTGCATTACCGTGAGCGGGATATCGAGGTCGTTGCCGAGCAGTTCCGCAGTGCCGGCCAGACCAGTTACACACTCAAGTTTGAGGAGCAGTCGGCCCGGGTTTCAGGCTCAATCGACGGCGACCAGCTCAATGCCGATATCGATGGCTTTCGTCAAAAGCTGACGGTTGCCGAGCACGACGGTGTGTTCTCGGCTTACCGCCGCGACGGGGTATTCCAGTTCCGTCCGCAAAAGGCCGATACCGGGGAAGAATTGGTCGGGGGACCTGGCGGCAACCCGCGGGCACCGATGAACGGCACCATCGTCGCACTACTGGCAGAGGTGGGCCAGGCAGTGGAAGCGGATCAACCCCTGCTGGTCATGGAAGCTATGAAAATGGAACACACTATCCGCGCCGAGAGCGCCGGCCAGGTGACCGAGTTCTACTTTCAGCCGGGCGAACTCGTGGACGGTGAAGCCGAACTGCTTAATTTCGAAGTGGCCGGGGAGGCCTGATTATGGGCTTACCCAGTGCCGTGAGGATTGTCGAGGTCGGGCCCCGCGACGGCCTGCAAAACGAAGCCGAACCGATCAGCGTCGCCACCCGGGTGCAACTGATCGGCATGTTGGCCGACGCCGGCCTGCGCGACATCGAGGCCGGTAGTTTCGTCAACCCCAAGTGGATCCCGCAGATGGCCAGCAGCGAGGAGGTGTTTGCAGGCCTGGAGCGCAAACCTGGTGTGCGCTATTCGGCGCTCACTCCGAATATGCAGGGTTTTGAACGCGCCCTGGCAGCCGGCGCCGACGAGGTCGCTGTTTTCGCCGCTGCCTCCGAGGCCTTCAGCCGAAAAAACATCAACTGCAGCATTGCCGAGAGCCTGGAACGCTTCGAGCCGGTCATGACCGCGGCAGCCGCAGAAAACATTCCCGTGCGCGGCTATGTGTCATGCGTGCTGGGTTGTCCCTACGACGGCGAAATCCCGTCATCCGAGGTTGTCCGGGTCAGCCGGGCGCTGCTGGATATGGGCTGCTACGAGGTGTCACTGGGCGACACGATAGGAGTCGGTACCGCCGGCTCCATGCAGCGCCTGCTGCAAGACCTGCTGAACGACATCGATGCGAGCAAACTGGCCCTGCACTGCCACGACACCTACGGCCAGGCGCTGGCGAATATCCTGGTCGGCCTGCAACAGGGTATTGCCACCGTGGATGCGTCTGTATCCGGCCTGGGCGGGTGTCCCTACGCACGGGGCGCAACCGGTAATGTCGCAACAGAAGACGTGGTCTACATGCTGCAGGGCCTGGGAATCGAGACCGGTATAGACCTGTCCCGACTGATCGAGGCGGGCAACTTCATCTCCGCGGAACTGGAGCGCGACAACCAGTCGAGAGCAGCCCGGGCCCTGGCCGTCAACTGAACTCCTGCACTGGTCGCTGACCGTTTTCCTGTGTACATTCATTGCGAAGCAACCAGGAAATGCCCCGATGCCGGTGTACGCCACACGCAAGATTCGCAATGCTGCCGCCGCGCTGATGCTGCTGTCAGGCTGCAGCCATGTCGGCCAGCTGTGGTTTGTGGATCTCGACGGGACTGCAATAGTCAGCGCCCTGTTCGGCATGTTCTACCTGCTGATCGGGCTCGGCCTGGCCGGACAGTCGCGATTCACCCTGTGGATTGCCATGGTGGTACCCGCTGTCGGTGCGGCGGGGTCAACACTGCGCCTGCAACCGGGCACAGTCGACCCATTGCTGGCCTGGCACATACTGGCAGACATTCTCGTTATCCTGTGCTGCGCATTCATCTTGTTCCGCACCCGCCACGCCGAGATGGATTGAGTCCATGTTTGACCCGATAACCCTGCTCTGCGCCCTCGCCTGCGGCATGCTCGCCCGCAGTGTCGGCCTGCCGGCATTGATCGGCTACCTGGCCGCCGGTTTCGTGCTGTTTGAAATGGGTGCCACCCCGGGCCCGGTCATTACCGAGCTCGCTGATATCGGTGTCACCCTGTTGCTGTTCAGTATCGGGCTGAAACTGAAACCGGCGGAATTGCTGGAATCCAAGGTCTGGGGCTCAACCCTGGCCCATATGGTCATCACCGTCGGATTGTTTACACCGCTGTTATTGGTTGCTACCCGCTTCATGCCCGGAATAACAACGGAATTCGACGATTCGCTGATCGTGGCTTTTGCGCTGTCCTTCTCCAGTACGGTGTTCGCCATCCAGGTCATGCAGTCCCGCGGTGAGATGTCGTCCCGTCACGCCTCGCTCAGTATCGGGATCCTGCTGTTACAGGATATCGCTGCGGTCATGTTTATCGCCGGCTCCACCGGCAAGGTACCGGAGTGGACTGCTCTCGGCCTGTTGTTGCTGATTCCACTGCGCCCGCTGATCATCCGCCTGCTCAGCCTCGCCGGTCACGAGGAACTGTTTACCCTGTTCGGCCTGGCCCTGGCGGTCGGTGGCGCCGTGGTGTTCGAGAGCGTGGGTATCAAGGGGGACCTGGGTGCCCTGATCCTCGGTGCGCTGCTGGCCGGGGACCAGAAGGGCAAGGAACTGGCCAAGAACCTGCTGCACTTCAAGGACCTGTTCCTGGTGGGCTTTTTCGTCAGCATCGGGCTTTCCGGCTGGCCGTCGCGGGAACTGGTTTACGTCGCCCTGCTGATCGGCGTGCTGGCGCCACTCAAATCTCCCCTGTATTTCTGGCTCATGACCCGATTTCACACACCGCCGCGCACCGCGGTGCTCAGTTCGGTGGCGCTGTCGAACTACAGCGAGTTCGGCCTGATCGTGATCGCCATCGCCAGCAAGGAAGGCATGCTGGACTACCAGTGGTCGGCGGCCCTGTCACTGGCCATCGCTTTCAGTTTCCTGCTCTCCTCCGCCGCCAATATCCGCGTCCACGACTTCTACTACAAGCACTATCACCGGCTGCGCCGCTTCAAAAGCGTGCGATTGCGCGCCGAGCACCCCGACACGGAAGGTGTGAACATAATAGTGCTGGGTATGGGTAATATCGGTAGCGGCGCCTACACGGCCATGCAGGAGAGGCATGGCGAGGTGGTGCTGGGCGTCGACGACAATGACCGCAAACTGGAGCACTGCCGCGAATGTGGACAGCGGGTGGTGGCCGCCGATGCCAGCGACCCCCTGTTCTGGACTTCAGTCGACCTGGAGCAACTGCGCCAGGTGATGCTGGCCCTGACCAATCACCGGGAAAATATGCTGGTGGGCAAGCTATTGCGCGAGATGGGTTACACGGGATTGATTACCGCCATCGTGCGTTTCGACGAAGAGGCCCGGGAACTGGATAAATACGACATCTCCAGTTTCAATATGTTTGCCGAAGCCGGCACCGGCTTCGCCACCCATGCAGACCGGGTGCGCACGCAACCGGCGGCGAGCACCTAGACTAGAATTGCTTGATCGTGATACCGGGAGTTAGCACATGCTGAATCGACGTTTGTTCCTGGCGGCCTCCGCCACTCTGTTGGCGACCAGCCGGCTCTCCGCAGCTAGCGGCAATGCTGCTTCCGGTACGAGCGCAAACCTGATTACCCGCCCGATACCCAGCTCCGGCGAGCAGTTGCCGGTTATGGGAGTGGGATCTTCGCGCACCTTCGACGTGTCGATGGATGAGGCCGTGCTGAAAAATCTCACTGAAGTGATGCGCGTATTTTTCGACATGCAGGGCACCCTGGTGGATTCCTCACCTATGTACGGTGCGGCGGAGTCGGTGCTCGGCGAGATCATGTCGCGGCTTCCCGGGAAGAAAAACCTGTTTGCCGCCACCAAGGTATGGACCTACGGCAAGGACGAGGGCATCGCACAAATGCAGGAATCCAGCCGCCGAATGCAGGTTCCGGTTTTCGACCTGATGCAAATCCACAACCTGCGCGACTGGGAGGTTCAGCTCGCAACCCTCCGCCAATGGAAGGAGGAAGGCAAGATTCGCTACCTGGGAATCACCACCTCCCACCAGCGCGCCCACAAAGAGCTGGAGCAGATCATGCGCAAGGAGCCGCTCGACTTTGTGCAGTTCAGTTACAACATCGATAACCGGCTCGCCGAGGAGCGCCTGCTGCCCATTGCCGCCGAGCGCGGCATTGCCACCCTGATCAACCGGCCTTTCCAGCGTGGCGCCCTGTTCCGCAAGGTCAAGGGAGAGCCACTGCCACCACTGGCGCAGGAGCTGGGTTGTGCGAGCTGGGGCCAGTTTTTCCTGAAGTTCATCATCGGCCACCCGGCGGTGACCTGCCTGATTCCCGCTACCTCCAAGGTCCACCACATGGAGGACAATATGGGGGCCAATTTTGGACCGGTGCCGGACGAGTCACAGCGCCGGGACATGCTAAAGATTTACCAGTCACTCTGATGCCCAAAAACCTGCCCAGGGAACCGGCGGCCATGCTGCTGGCGATGGCCTTCGTCATGCCGCTGACCTTCTCGGTCTGGAACGCCCTGTTGAACAATTTTGCCGTCGAGCAGGTGGCATTTACCGGGCGGGAGATCGGCATACTGCAGAGCCTGCGGGAGATCCCGGGCTTTCTCACGTTCACCGTGGTATTTCTGTTGCTGCTGGTCAGGGAGCAACGCCTGGCCCTGTTATCGCTGCTGCTGATGTCTGCCGGTGTGGCCATGACAGGCCAGTTCCCGACGGTGCTCGGTCTCTATATCACCACAGTCATCATGTCCGTGGGCTTTCACTATTTCGAGGCCCTCAACGAATCCCTGACCCTGCAGTGGCTGCCGAAAAAAGACACGGCTCACTTCATGGGCAAGGTGCTGGCCTTCAAGGGTATTGCCGCACTACTTGCCTACGGCAGCATCTGGGTTTTGATGGACCAACTGGGCTGGGCGTTTGAGCACATGTATCTGCTGGCCGGTGGTGTGGGTATCGCCGCGGTGCTGGGCATATGGCTGTGGTTTCCCCACTTTCGCGAGAAGACGGTACAGCACAAAAAAATCATACTGCGCCGCCGTTACTGGCTCTATTACGGGCTCACCTTCATGGGCGGTGCCCGGCGCCAGATCTTCATGGTGTTTGCCGCCTTCATGATGGTGGAAAAATTCGGCTACAGCGTGGGCCAGATCAGCCTTCTGTACATGGTCAATTACGTGTTCAACCTGTTCTTCGCACCACGCATTGGTGCCTGGATCGGCAAAGTCGGCGAGCGCCGCGCCCTGACCCTGGAGTACATCGGGCTGTTTGTTGTGTTCGCCAGCTATGCCTTCGTCGAGAGCGCATTGATGGCAGCAGCGCTGTTTATCATCGATCACTTCTTTTTCGCACTGGCCATAGCCATCAAGACTTACTTCCAGAAAATTGCCGACCCCGAGGACATCGCCGGGAGTGCCGGCGTGAGCTTCACCATCAATCACATCGCCGCCGTGGTCGTACCGGTGATACTGGGTATGGTATGGATGGTTTCGCCGGCGGCCGTATTCATGACGGGCGCCTGCTTTGCCCTGGTGTCCCTGGGCCTGGCGCGGCTTATTCCTGGGTCACCGGGGCCGGGTTCAGAAACCCGCTGGAGCGTCCCAGCAGTGGCAGCGAAAGCAGGTTGAGTGCCGCGTAGGCCAACACAGCAAGCAAAAGCAGGCCGGCATAACCGAGCTGCCAGCCCAGGGCGGCAATCAGCACCACCAGCACCAGGCGGCCCAGCTCGAGGCCCAGCACACGCTCGCCATCCAGCCAGTGACCGGTGCAAATCATGGTCAACAACATCATGCCGACGATAACAGCATTCGCTGCCCAGCCCTGGTCGGGAACGATCAACAGGGAAATGCCGACGGCGAGTACGGCCAGCAACTGCACCAGGGCGTAAATGTTCACGGCCCGGCTTACGCTCGGATCATACTTGTGGAAATCTGCCAGGTCGGTTTTCTCCCGCGGGTACTTTTCGGCCACATCGGCCGGTCGCCAGCCAGTGCGCGCAATCAGCACCCTGCACTTGTCCTGCCAGCGCGCGGTGCGCCAGGCATCCTGCACCATGCCCACATAAATATGCAGGTTGGCCCAGAAAGGGCTGAAGGTATACAGAGGGCCGCGAATGCCGTAGATGCAGGGTTCGTCCTCACGCTCCTCCTGGAAGGTCCCGAAGAATCGATCCCAGAGAATGAATACACCCCCGTAGTTGCGGTCCACGTAGATGTCGTTCTGGGCGTGGTGTACCCGGTGGTTGGAGGGCGTGACAAAGATCCACTCGTACCACCCCAGCTTCGGAATATGCTCCGTGTGCACCCAGAACTGGTAAATCAGGTTGGCGGAGGCCACGGTGACATACACCTCGGCGGGAACGCCGACAAGAAAAAGCGGCACGTAGAAGATCCAGCTTAACAGGAACCCGGTGCTGGTCTGGCGCAAGGCGGTGGTGAGGTTGTACTCCTCACTCTGGTGGTGGGCTACATGTGATGCCCAGAAAACCTGCCGCTCGTGGCCGATGCGATGATTCCAGTAATAGCAGAGGTCGTAGGCAACAAACGCGAATAACCAGGTCGCCCAGGCGCCGGTATCCATGCGCCACAGGGAGTAGCGCTGCTCGATCGCAGCAAACACGGCACCGCCCAGGCCGATCAGGACCAGTTTGCTGGCAGTGCGCAGCGTGCCCATGAACAGGCTGCCGACACTGTCATTGATGCGGTAGGTATTGCGTCGGCGCAACCAGCCGTAAACCAGTTCGATGGCAATAGCGAGGAAGAAAAACGGTACGGCGTAGGGGACCAGATCCATAAGAATACTAACAATTCAAAACCAGGGTGCCCGAGATCAGTCGGCCTGCAGACTGTCTATGAATTCATCAGAGCTTGCAATAGCCTTGCGGACCTCGGCAACGAGCAGGTCGATATCCTGATCGATTTGCCTGAATTCAAGCTTAAGCGCCGACACTGCGCGCGCATTCAGGTTGTGTTTCAGGTACAACACATTGTCCTTCAGCGCCGCCAGTACCGGCTCCATCCGTTGTTCCGATCGGCGCATGACCTTGACCAGGCTCTCGTAGCGACGCCGGGTTTCCCGCAGCTTACGCTCGCTGTCGGCACGCAGTCTCTCATTTGAATATTCTGCGAGCTCGGCGTCCCATTCGTCGAACAGGGCTTCCGCCACGTCGACGATGGCATCGATGCGTGCGCTGACCCGATCCGCCGCATCCACCGACGCCTCGTACTCTGCGGCAAGATCATCGTATACGCGCTGCAGGTCGCCGCCATCGAACGCAATCAGCGTCATCAGTTGCTCCTGGGCGGAGACAAATTGCTCTTCCGCATCCGCCTGGGCATCGCGCGCATCCTCGACGCGATCAACCAGGATTTCGCGCTTGTGGTAGCCCACCTGCTCCGCTGCCGCGTAGTATGCCGACTGGCATCCTGTCAGCACCAGCGCAGCACACAATGTCGCCAAAAACATTCTCATCGAGTTTCTCCCTGCCTGTGCGCATGCTACTGCATCCCCGCTGCAACACCAATCAGATAGAGGGCCGATTTTGGCTAGTGGTAAACCGCGTCAGGCGCTATATTGCCTCCCATGGAACAACTGGATCCACAAATCTGCAGCCAGGCCCGGCTCTCCAGGGACCCGCGTTTTGACGGCGAGTTTTTCCTCGCCGTGACCACTACCGGTATTTACTGCCGCCCGGTCTGCCCGGCCCGACCGCCGCGGGAGAGTAATGTGCGCTATTTTCGTACCGCTGCGGAAGCCAAGCAGGAAGGCTTTCGACCCTGCCTGCGCTGCCGCCCGGAATCCGCACCACTGAGCCCCGCCTGGCAGGGTACGGCGACCACGGTTGGCCGCGCGCTGCAATTGATCAACGAGGGTTATCTCAATAGTCACTCTCTTTCCAGCCTCGCAGAACGGCTCGGCGTCGGTGAACGCTACCTGCGCAAGCTGTTCGATGCACAACTGGGCGTGTCGCCAAAGACTGTCGCCCAGACCCAGCGACTGCATTTCGCGCAGAAACTGCTGCTGGAAACCACAATGCCGGTCACCGATATCGCCTTTGCCAGTGGATTTGGCAGCGTCAGGCGCTTCAACAGTGCCACCCGGGAAACCTTTGGCTGTGCACCCGGCGAAATGCGCCGCAAACAGGCACCTGCGCGCCGTCAGGCCGGCATCGAACTGGACCTGAGCTATCGGCCACCCTACGACTGGGATGGAGTGCTCGGCTTTTTCAGGCGCCACGCGGTCGACGGTCTCGAACTGGTCGACGACGGCAGTTACCAGCGCAATCTGGCAACCGGGTCGGGTCCGGCACTCATTCGTGTGAGTCGGCACCCGAAGAAGCAGGCCCTGAAGCTGAAATTGACCATGCCGGATTCGCGGGAACTGATGGCCGTCGTCGCCACGGTGCGGCGCATGTTCGACCTGGATGCCCAACCCGAGGAAATCGCTGAAAACCTGTCGAGGGACACGGCCCTGCGGCCGCTACTGAAAAAGTGGCCCGGCATCCGCTCCCCCGTCGTTCCCTCCCACTTCGAGTCCGCCGTGCGCGGGGTGCTGGGCCAACAGGTCAGCATCCAGGCTGCTCGCCGCCTCTGCGGGGAACTGGTGAAGGCCGCAGGCAACCACCTGGAACTGGACGGTGAGCACTTCCCCGTATTCCCGCGGCCGCAGCAACTGGCGGCCTTGCCGGATACGGCATTTCCGATGCCGCGTACCCGCCGCAACACCCTGCGCGCGATCTGTGACTACTTCGCCGGCGGCGCCGAGGGGGATATGGACAGCGTGCTGGAGGAACTGCTGGCGCTGCCGGGCATCGGACCCTGGACAACGACCATGCTGGCCATGCGCGGTTACGGCGACCCGGACCGCTTCCCGGTAACCGACCTCGGCATCATCAAGGCCGCGCAGGCACTGAAAAACCTCGATAAACCTGAACTCATGCAACGGATCGACAGCTGGAGACCCTGGCGCTCTTACGCGGCCAATCTTCTGTGGAGGACACTCAGCTTATGACCACGACCATTCATTACCAGTATTACGACTCTCCCATCGGCCGCCTGCGGCTGGTATCCAACGGTGCGGCACTGTTGCGCATCGAATTCCCCGGCATGCACAGCGATGATGGCGAGCAGGTAGCGGACGCAGTACTCGACACCACGGCACAACAACTGGGTGAGTATTTTGCCGGCCACCGCAAAACCTTCTCGATCAAGCTGGCCGCGGGCGGCACGGCTTTTCAGCAACAGGTCTGGGCAGCCCTGGGCGAAATACCCTTCGGTGAGCTGCGCAGCTACAAGGACATTGCCGAGCTAATCGGCAAGCAGAAAGCCGTGCGTGCCGTAGGCGCTGCCAACGGCGCCAACCCGATTCCCATCGTGGTGCCCTGTCACCGGGTTATCGGCAGCAACGGCAAGCTGACCGGGTTTGCCGGCGGCCTCCCCGCCAAGCGTACCCTGTTGCAACTGGAAGGGGTCGAATTGACGGGCGCCTGAGGCGGCCTTATGCTGCGCGCCATGAATATGACGCGCAGTTTTACAGTTCTCGCCCTCTGCAGCCTGCTTGTTGCGGCCTGCGCCAGGCCACCGGGCCCGGGCGAACAAGTCACGCTATTGCTGGACGACTATATCGAGGAGTCGCTCAAGCTCAAGCCACTAAACGCAACCTACCAGGGGGATAATCGCTACAACGACCTGTTCAGGGCACCCATCAGCGCAGAGCAGGTCAGCCGGGATCAGGCACGGCAGGTTCACTGGCTGGAACGACTCCGGCAGATTGACCCCGCAGAGCTGAGTGAATCCGAGCAACTCAGCTGGCAGAGCTTCGAGCTGGACCGGCTCTCCGCGCTGGCCGGATTCGAATTCCCCCGCCACTATTTCCCCCTGGACCAGTTCAACGGCCTGCATATAGAAATGCCGGCCTTCGCCTCCGGTGATTCCATCCAGCCCTTTGCCACGGTAGAGGACTACGACAATTTCGTCCTCCGGGCGCAGGGATACGCGCGCTGGCTGGAGAGCACCATCCCCGCCATGCGCGAGGGGGCTGCCAAGGGCTACACACTACCGCGCTATATCGTGGAAAAAATGCTGCCCCAGTTCCGCACCCAGGTCGTTGAAGACCCTGCTGGCAGCAGTTTTTACCTGGCCGTTGAGAACATGCCGGCGGGCTTTAGCGAAAAGGAGCAGCAGCGTATTCGGGCCGAATACCGCGAATTGATTTCCGCAACACTGGTGCCGGCTTACTCGCGTGTCCTCGACTTCCTGGAAACCGAGTATCTGCCCCTGGCCAGGAACTCGGTGGGCCTGTCTGCACTGCCGGGCGGCGAGGACTGGTACCGCTGGGAGATCGCACGCCACACCACGCTGCCGCTGGATCCCCGCGAGGTTCACGAGACCGGACTGGCAGAGGTGGCGCGCATCCGCACTGAGATGGCGGCCGTGGCGGAAGCCGTCGGCTTTAGCGGCGACCTGCAGGCCTTCTTCCGTCATCTCAAGACAGAGGACCGGTATTACTTCGAGTCCGAAGAGGAATTACTGGCGGTCTATCGCGATACGGCGGATCGGATCGAAGCGGCCTTGCCGCGCCTGTTCGACATATCGCCGCGGGCCGACCTGGAGATTCGTCCGGTGGAGGCATTCCGCGCCGCCAGTTCCGCCGGCGCCTCCTACCAGTCCGCAGCGCCGGACGGCAGTCGTCCAGGCATTTTTTACATCAATACCTACAACCTGCGCGCCCAACCACGCTACGGGGTAGAGACCCTGATTCTCCACGAGGCCCTGCCGGGGCATTACTTCCAGGGCGAACTGCAGTCTGAAAATGACTCCTTGCCGCGCTACCGACGCTACAACCACCACACGGTGTATTCAGAGGGCTGGGCCCTTTACGCGGAAAGCCTGGGTCATGAACTGGGCCTGTTCGAAGATCCCTACCAGTGGTACGGACGCCTCAATGACGAGCAGTTGCGCGCCATGCGGCTGGTAGTCGACAGCGGCCTCCACGCCATGGGCTGGTCCCGGCAACAGGCCATAGATTACATGCTGGATAACTCATCCCTGGCCCTGTCGGATATCGAGGCCGAAGTAGACCGCTACATTGTCTGGCCGGGCCAGGCGCTGGCCTACAAGTCCGGCGATATCCGTCTGCAGCAATTGCGGGCAGAAGCCGAATCCGCTCTCGGCGACGGCTTCGACATACGGGCATTTCACCGCCAGCTATTGCTGGAGGGATCGCTGCCGATGCCGGTGTTGGAGCAGAAAATAAAGGCCTGGATCGACGCGGGAGGTTAATCCGCGCCGCCTGTCAGGAACTGCTGACGATAAAGCTGATCCAGTTGGCTTCATTGATGAAGCCGCCGCCCCAGGATTTCCACTTATCGCCCAGGCCCCGCGCCTGGATGGCTTCCAGGTTCATGCCCTGGCTCTGCATGTCCCTCACCGTCTTGCGAGTTTCCAGCAACATAGCGTGATAGCGCTGCAGGTCCTCGCGCGTGGCCAGGCTGCCGTGACCTGGCACTATCACGGTCTTCCCGTCGACGCGTTCCAGCAACGCGGCAATATTATCGACGAAACCATCGACGCTACCGCCTGAAGCCAGGTCGACAAAGGGAAAGCGATCCTTGAAGTAGTGGTCGCCCATGTGCACCACGTTGGCCTTTACAAAGAACACCACGCTGTCGCCGTCAGTGTGACCGGCAGGATAATGCTGCACTTCAACCGTGTCGCCGTTGACATGCAGGGCCAGGGAATCGGCGTAGGTAACCAGGGGCCAGGCCGCAGCCGGGCTGGCTTCGGTGGTGCGGCCGAAAAACTCGTTTACCTGGCGGGTCGACAGTCGTTGCCGCACATTGTCATGGGCCATGACCACGCCGCCGCGCTGGGCCCAGGCAGCATTGCCGCCGGTGTGATCGCCGTGCCAGTGGGTATTGATCACAAAACGGGCCTGATCATTCCCCAGGCTGTCCAGTGCTTTCTGGTAAGCGGGCTGGTAATTGCCGTAATCGTTGTCGATCATCAGTACGCCGTCATCGCCCACCGAGGCAACGACGTTTCCGCCGCGTCCCTGCAGCAGGTAGAGGGAATCCTTGATAGCTGTGATCTTCACCTCGGGCGCCTGCGCCAGAACAGGCAAGGCCAGCAGCCAGGCTACCAGCGCGAGAAGTGTACGGGTCATTCTAATCCTCCATCAGGCATTCAGGTCCGGTATCAACTCGTCCTTCAGCCGTTCAATAGTGTCCTTGATTCTGAGCTTCTTCTTTTTCAGTCGCTGCAGCTGTAACTGGTCGCGGTAGGCGTACTCGTAAAGCTCGGCGATCTGCCGATCCAAGGCGCGATGCTCCTCCTGGAGATGCAGTATCCTCCCCGCGAGGCTCAGCTCTGCAGGTTCTTCCTGTTCTATAGTGGTATCGGGCGGGTTTGGATCACTCACGGGCTAAGATATAGCCGATCGCGAAGCCCAGGGCAACCGGCCATTAGCGGCGCAGCTGCAGGAATAATTGCTGGCGCGAGTGGATCATTTCCCGGCAGGTCTGGCGCAGGGAGAAATCAATGTCGGACTTGCCGTCTTCCAGGTCCGCGAGGCGTTCCTCCAGGGCCCGGATTTCAGACATCAGCTGGTCCCGGAGCTCCGCGCTGCGACCCCAATCGAGGGGATTGTCGGATTCGTGATAGTCGCATTTATGTAGTCCGAGGATCTTGTAGGAATTATCTGGCACCGGCATTCCCTGCACTTCTTATTGTTTAAGGTATAGCGCATGATCCACGGGCCCGCGACTTTATTGTTCAAATATTCCGCAACGGGTCCAGGTTTCCGTTTCGGGGTCTGCCAGGGCCAGGAAATGCGGGTTCAACAGGGACTCCCGGGCATTGTAGGACAGCGGCAGGCCATCCAGGCCGAGAACCGCACCCCCGGCGGCCTCCAGCAGGGCCTGCCCTGCCGCCGTATCCCACTCCGAACAGGGGGAGAAGCGCGGGTAGAAGTCTGCCCCTCCCTCCGCCAGCAGGCAAAACTTGAGTGCACTGCCAAAATAACCGCGTTCCACACCCGCCTGGTGCCCGCTCAACTTGTCCAGGCAGGCTTCCAGGGTCGCCCCGCGATGGCGGCGGCTGGTAAGTACTACAAGGGGCTCTGAGTTCGACAGTGATCGACAGCGGATATCGTCCCAGCTGCCGTCCCGGTAGCGCCAGGCGCCCTCACCGGGCGCACCGGCGTATATGTCACCGCTGCAGGGCACGGCGATCATGCCAAAGCGGGCGCTATGGCCCTCGACCAGGGCTATATTGATGGTGAATTCGTCGGTGCGCCCGAGAAATTCCTTGGTGCCGTCCAGGGGGTCGACCATCCAGAAATGCTGCCAGGACCGGCGTGCCTGCAGCTCGTCGGCATTCGATTCCTCGGACAGCACCGGGAGCCCGGTTTCCGCCAGGCCAGCGACCAGGATTTCGTGGGCAGCCAGGTCCGCAGCGGTAATCGGGGAATCATCTGACTTGGTATCGTGCTCTGTGGGGGTGGCGCTGTGGTAATAATCGAGAATGGCCGCTCCGGCCGCCTCGCACAGCTCCCGCAACGGCTCGAGTAATTCCCTGTAATCCCGGTCCAGCATCACGCTCATGCCCCCTGTATATGCGGGGGCAGGATAAGCCTCAATAGGGCAGGAAGTCGAATGAGTAATTCACCCGCGTGGTGATGACATCGGCGGCTTCGAAGCGAATCATGCGAATCCTCGCCAGGATCTTCCTGACCAGGCTTTCGTCCTGCAGATCACTGGAAATCAGGGTCAGTCCGCTCACCGCACCGGAAGGTTCGATCTCCATCTCGAAGACAAGCTTGCCACTGAGCATCGGGTCCTTGCGCAGGGCACGGTTGTATATCGCGAATATCCCGCCCTTGTTCTTGTCCATAACCCGGCGAATCGACTCGTCGCTGCGCCCACCCAGACTGGCGGAACTCCCCGCCGCTTCTCCGCTGTAATCGGCGGCGAGATTGCTTTCCACCACCGTGGTTTCACGTCCGGACAAGGCCGGCCCACCGGTATCCCGGCTCAGGCTCGCAGTCTGGATTCCCCCGCTGCCCCCCTTCGCCGCACCGGCGATGATCGAGCGTTCCGTTTTGGCGGCGCTCGCTTCACCGCGACTCATTTGCGTCTTGTCCAGTGACTCGACATCGATGCTGTCGCGCATATCCGCCAGGGAATCCTGGAACGCCAACACGCCGGACACAGCTGCCGCCTTGCGCGCCTCCGCCAGCCGATCCTTTGGTTTGGGCTTGGGCTCGGGCTTCGGCTCTTCTTTTGGCTTGGGCTTTTCCTCGACCTTCTTCTCTTCCACCGGCTTGGGTTTTGGCGCCACCGGCACCGGTTTCGGCAGTTCCTTTTTCTCCAGGATGACCCGGGCCAGGTGCGGCGGCACCGCTTCCTGCTTCTCGCGGCTCAATTCCTCCACCGGCAGCCAGGGTATCAATATGGCAAATGCCAGCAGGGCCGACAGCAGGTTGCGCAGAATCTTGCGAAAGCGTGCATCCTCCTCGGCGGTAGACTCCCAGGGAAGCTGGAGTTCAGGGCCCATCGTCAGTGTAGCCATGATCTAGTCACCCCCCGCCAGCAGCACTTCATCGGGCGCCACCGGTTTACTGTTAACCGCCAGGGCGATATCCCGGTAATCCGAGGCGGCGCAGGTGCTCATAATTCGCTTGAGTACCTTATAGGGCATGGCCTGGTCACCCATGATGATGATGGAACGCCCCACCTGTTGCTCACGCTCGGTCAAGGCCGGAGCGCGACCGGACTGGTAATCCAGCTCCTCGCCCAGCTCAGCGATAGTGATATCCGCCTGGTCCAGCACCTCTTCGATGCTGGCAATCTTGCGGCCCTGGACCACGATATCGTCCTGGCTCACCTTGATCGTCAGCTTGATCTCTGGCTTCTGTTCAGACACAGAGTCCGGCAAGGTGATCGACTTGTCCTGGGTGAGTACTTCCACATCGCCACTGTTCACCATGAGGAAGAACACCAGGATGGTAAAAATATCCATCAGGGAGACCAGGCTGAGCTTGGCCTGTTGGGTCAGTCGCTTGTGGTTGCGCGCCATGCGACGCGCACGCAGGGAAGAACTCATCCCGCACCTCCTTCGCTTGTCGCCGGCGCATCGCCAAAGGAAATCTCCGGGAACAGGGCGGCATCCACAACATCGGCCGCCACAACGGCCTTGAAGGAGCGCACTGTATCCATGGCGGTAACAATGGTCTGGTAATCCACTTCCTGCTCGGAGAGCAGCGTGATCGCACGGGTTTCAATACCTTTTTCCCGCAACTGCCGCTTCACTTCCTGTAACACCAGGCTGAGCAGCGCCCAGTCGTGCTCACCCTCCTCGGTTTTCGGAATCCGCTTGAGCAGCACGCCACGCGGATAGTCCACACGCATCGCATCGGTCCGGATCACCAGCTCCAGCTGCTGGATATCCTTGTCATCCGCATCACCGGCAGCGCCCTGGGGCAGGTTCACGTCGATGGACGTGACCTGGGAAAAGACCAGGCTCAGAAGGAGCACCGGGACCAGCACGATCATCAGGTTCATGAAGGCCGTGATATCAAGCTCGGCCTCGGCGAATTGTCGCCGTCGAAACTTTCTCATGACGATCAGGCGGCCGAGGCCGCATCCTCACCGCGGGTCTTGTCCGGCAACTGCCTGGCGTCAGCCAGGGTATTGAGCACCTTGACGCCCGCCATTTCGAAGCTGTCGACCAGCTCTGTGGTCTTGGTCTGCAGCAGCGCGTGTGCCAGCAGCAGCGGAATTGCAGAGATCAGGCCGAAAGCGGTGGTGTTCATCGCCACCGAGATCGAGCTGGACAGCATGCTGGCTTTTTCCGCCGGCGCCGCGTGGGCCACCGCGGTAAAGGCGGCGATCAGTCCGACAATCGTACCCAGCAGCCCGAGCAGCGTGGCGACATTGGCCAGGGTTGCCAGGTACTGGGTGCGCTTCTCCAGCCTCGGCAGGGCTTCCATGACACCCTCTTCCATGGCCGATTCGATTTCGTCCCGGCGTTTGCTGCCGGTAAATCGCACGATGCCCGCCGCCACGATGCGGTACATAGGCACCGAGGAATCCTTGCCGGCAGAGATGACAGACTTGTAGTCCTGTGACTTGAGGCTGCTCATGATGGTGTCAAAGGCGCGACGATTGCTCCATTTTGACGAGCTCAGCACCAGCCAGCGCTCAATGGCGATGGCCAGGCCGATCACCAGCACTGTGGCAATCGGATACATGAACGGCCCCCCGTTCTGAAAAAAACGTACTATCAGGTTGTAGGTTTCCATGGTTCTTCCTCCTCAGGTCGAATTCTCAATCCCCGGTTCCGGCATCAGTGGCGGGTTGCGCCAATATCTCCCGGTACTCGAGTTCGCGGACAAATTCCCCGCGATCAATCTGGCTAAACAACTCTTCGGTCAGCCGCGCGGCGGGCGCGTACTGAAATTCCCTGTATTCCGGTGGCTGCCAGGGCACGATGTACATCACCTTGGGCTGCTCCTGGTTACCCGTAACCGTCGAACGCAGTGTGACTACCGCCTCCTGTCCGTGGCTGAGGCCGGACCAGAGCATCAAGATGAAGATTGTCATTCGCATGCCTTAAGCCCCCTTCACCAATAACACCTGGCGCCGCTCCAGGTCAGCGATCCAGCCGGCAACAGTCCGGTCACTGGCACCGGTGAGCTCCTGGTAGCGATGGAAGTGCAGCAGCGCGCGCTCGCGATCGCCCATGTACATGTCGTAGAGCACGCCGATATTGCGGTGGGTGTCGGCGTGGAAGTCCCATATCTGCAGGGCCTGCAAGTAAGTCTGCTCCGCCTCCTGGAAACGCCCCTGCTCACGCAGGAAAATCGCGTACTGGTTATAGGCATCCAGATTGTTGCGGTTGATCTGCAGGGTTTTGCGGAAATACTCCTCGGCCTGTTCTAACTCGCCCTGTTGCTGATAGGCCAGGGCCATGTTCAGGCAGGGTCCGGACAATTTCGGGTGGTGATCGAGCAACCAGGCCAGCTCACTCATGGCCAGGGACCAGTCCCGCTGCTCCATGGCTGCATTGGCAATTTCGAAACGCCGCAGGGCTTCGCCGTTGGCGCGTGCACGCTTGCGCAGATAGGGGTTTTCCGGGATATCCCGGTCCGGAGCCTCTGCGGCCGGCGCCGCGGCGGCTGTCTGACCGCCTCCAGCAGCTTGCTCCGCAGTTGTGGCCCCGGCAGCTTTGCCCTCGGTGCCGGCAATCGGCTCGTACCAGCGCATATCCGCACAGCCGGCCAGCAACAACTGGGCGGCAAGGAAAACGACTGGCGCGACTACTCTGTTCACGGGCTAAAAAATCTCCCTGCTATGGGTCAGGCTGGTTTCAGTTTTGGCGTATCGGACCGGGGATAACAGGGCGAGCGCGGCAAAACTCTCGCGCACCCATTCATCGTACAAGCCCTCCCAGCTGCGGCGGGCATTCGATTCGTGAATGGCAATGGCTTTTTCCTCGAAGGGGTAGGCCTGCTCCTCCAGCAGAATGTCGTATTGCTCCAGGGCCAGTTCATCGAGATTGTCGGGGCGCTCGGAGTTGAGCAGGTCCTGGCTGAGGCCGCGGTAGATTTCACCCATGCGATAGGTGGCCAGCGTGGAAAACTGGGCCACCCCGTAGTCGTTGGTTGACTGATAGGCGCCAATGGCCTTCTTCATGGCCGCACTTTTCTTCTTCAGGGATTTGGCGATGGGGTGACGGATGGCTATGCGCTGATAGGCGCGATATTCGTCGTCGGCAAAAACGCTGGATGCAGAAGCTGCGAGGAACAGTGAGCGCGGTGTTTGTTCCTCGCCAGCGGCATCGTGAGCCTTCATGATTTTGCGCAGCCAGAAGCGGCGCTTGCTGCCCTCGCCCCGCTGCTCATAGATTTCACCCAGGCGGCTCATGGCTTCCAGCCGCGGCGCCAGCGGCTGCGGCCAATCGTGGGCGTAACTGCGAAAGCGCAGGCGGGCAAGTTCTTCCTGCCCCGCTTTATCGTAGTACTCCGCCGCAAGGAACAGCATCTGCCGCTGTCGTTCCGGCTCTGCCTCATTCGGCATCATGGCGTCCAGCTCGACCGCGGCTTCCTGCCATAACTCCAGCTGCTCGTAGTTATGCACCAGCTTCACGGCCACACCGGCACTCAACTCGTGGCTGGGAAAGCGATGTCGGAAGTCGAGCAGGAGCTGGTTCGCTTCCTCGAACCGGGCCGCTGCCATGTAGTTGGCCGCGGCGTCGAACTGGGCCTGGATCCGGATCTGCGAATCCGGGGCCACCTCGATCACGCTCGCAAAAAGACTGGCGGCCAGGCCAAAATCCTCTGCGGCAACGGCTTCTTCACCCTGCAGGTAGAGGGTGGCCGCCAATCTTTCCACAGTGGGAGCCTGGCGTTCGTCCGCAACCGGCATCCAGCCCAGTGCGCGCCGGTAGCCCTGTTCGGCTGCAAGGTAATCTTGCAGTTCAAAGTAGCTGTGACCAATGACCAGCCAGGCCGGCACCATCAGTTCTTCACCAGGTGTGGGCTGCACCCGCGCCAGGGTAGCGGCACTGATGATGGCAAGCTGGTACTCCTGCATATCGAACAGCGAAGATGCGGCATCCTTCAACACCGGGGGCGTGCGCTCGTCGCTCGCGAATACCGAGGCGAAGCGGAGCTGACTGTCTACCCGGGCACGGCGCAGTCCCGCATCGGGGTCGGCACCGTCCACTGCGAGCACCTGCTCGTAACTCAGGATCGCCGCGTAACCGGCATCGGCGGCCTTCTCATACTCCGGGAACTCATAGGCCACCCATTCCCAGGCACTGATCGCACCACCGTGATCGCCGGCCTCGGAGCGACTCTCGCCGAGGAGGAAGCCCATTTCCGGGACCCGCGGGTCTTCGCTGAAGCTGTTGATGTACAGTTCGTAGTAGTTACCCGCCACCAGGTAGTTTTCTACCGCCAACTCGCGTTCGGTCGCCGCCTGCGCCAGGGCGTGATAGTGCGTGGCCATCTCGTCGATAAACAGCTTCAGGTTTGGCTCGATTTCTGCGCGCAGCTCACCAGAGCTGTTGTTCCAGTATCTGCCGCCGACACCGTAGGCGTCGATGTAATGCTGCTTCTCCAGAATGATCAGATCCGGAAACCCGCCAGTCTGGTAGATTTCAATGACCGCGACCTGGAAACGATGCGCATGGGAGGAGTCGGGATAGAGCCGGTTGAAGGCGCGATAGGTTTCGGCGCTGTCACGGTAGCGCTGCTGGCGCAGGTAGAGCTCCCCGAGGTGCTCATAGAGCAGGTACTGGTAGCTGCGGTGCCCCAGCTGGTCATAGGCGGCTGCAATAGTATCGGGGCCCTCCAGGTAACTGAAAACCACCGCCAGCACCCGGAAACTGTCCTGGGCAAGTTCCCGCTCACCCGCACTCAACTTCTCCAGGTCATTATCGGGCGGCAACAGCAGATCCAGGGTATTGCTGAAAGCTGCTATAGATCGCCGGTACTGTCCCTGCTTGAACTGGGCCCAGCCGTACATGTAGATAGCGTTGCGGTAATACGGGGTGTCATTGCCCTGTTCGGTCACGCGCCGGTATGCGGCCTCCGCCCGTGCGTAGCTGCCGGCGGCGAAATAGCTCTCCGCAACCCGAAACTCTGCCTCGGTGAAGTGGGGTGACTGTGGGTAGCGGCGGCTCAGTCGCTCCAGAACCTCTATCGACTGGTCCGGATCACCGGCCAGGTCATAGGCCTTGGACATCTGGTAGAGCAATTGGTCGTTGCCCGGTGCATCCGGGTCTGCCTGCAACAGGGCCTGGTAGGATTCTATTGCGCGGTCGAACAGGTCCGAGGCGCCGGCATCATCGCCCAGCACCAGCTGACCCTCTGCCCGGGACATCTCGATATCAGCAAGGCGGTGCAATACCTGCACCCGGGTCTCGGGGTCCGGCGTCACTGCCAATACCTGCCGGTAGACCTCCTCGAGTTCTTCCAGGCTCACCGACGGCAGCCCCGGGTCTGCCTCAGGCAGGCGCACCGGCTCCAGGTCAGACAGGGTTGGTTCCGGCCTGGTGCTCGAGAGGAAGCCGCAGGCCGCCAGTTGCCCACAAAGCAGCAGTACCAGGAGGCGCTTCATCGCAGCATCTCCTTACTACCCCGATCATAGAGCCGTGCGATTGCCAGGCGGGATTGACCAAGCGACCGGGCCAGTTGCTCGGATTCACGTTCCAGCGCCGCAATCGCGACACGCCGAATTTCTTCCTGGGATGCAGCCAGGGCGACTTCAACGCGACCGCTGTGTGCCTCCAGGCGCTGCGACAATTCCCCGATCCGGGCAACAAACCCGGATTCCTGCCGCAGGGCAATAGCATCATCGATCTGTGACAGTTGTGCGGTGCCGGTGTCCGCCAGTTGTTCCAGCTCTCTCAGTTCACGGGTCGCCTGCCAGATGCGCTCCGGGTATTGCTCGTTGTCATCCCAGATCAGCAGGCCACGGTAAAGCTTGAGTTTGTGAAGCTGTTCCGGCGTCGCACCGAGTTTCCCGGCAAGTTCAGAAGCGCGCTCCACCCGGCGCCATAGGGCCCGCTGTTCGGCATCGGCAAGTGCGCGGCCATCCGCAGCCTGCCGCGCAAAGGCAACTTTGTCCTGCAACTGCTCGATCTGCACCTCTAACTCCAGGTGACGTTCCTGCAGGCGCCACTTGCGATCCCCCTCGATGACACTGGCCCATGCGAGCTGCTGATCGGCGTCGACAATGGACAAGACAGCCAGCCTCTCCCTGGCGCGTTCCAGGTAGACCTGGATGCGATACAGGTCGCGCAGCTCCTTCATGGCTGCCTGGAATTGGTGGCCGGTGACGAGATGCTTGATGTAAGGCATTTGCGGATTGCGGGGCAGGATATCGCCGCCGAACAACCACTCGTCTGCCCGACCACCACGCAGTTCCAGCAGGCTCAGGATATCCGCCTCACGGAATACCTCGATGGCAGCGCTGACGCTGTCGAGTTCGTTCTCAAAAACCCGCGCCGCACTGCTGTAGCTCGCCAGGGCATAGCTGTCCCGGTCCAGCTGCTCATAGGCATAGGGAATCGCCAGCAGGCTCTCGCGCACGCTCGGACTTATCGCCGAGCGCTGGCTCAGCTCCTGCCAGGGACTGAGTGCAGACTGGTAGTCGTCCAGCTCGCCCGCCGCCCAGCCATAACCCAGCAGCGCCCTGTCCGCCATCGGACTGTGCAACCTGACACGGGTGAAATCATTACTGGCAGCGCCGTAGTCGCCGGCAGCCATGGCGGCGAATCCCGCCGCGGTGTACGCGCGGTCGCGCAGGGACTTTGCTTCCTCGCTTTCGATATCCAGCTCATCGAACTGCCCGAAATAGCCGGCGGCCTGTGACCAGCTGCCGGCGGAAGCATAAACCGCGCCCATGTTGTAGTAGTGGTAGGGCAACCAGGGCGAGTCCTCGGGTAAACCGGCGGCGTAACGCTCGGCTTCTTCCAGCTGCCCCTGGCGCAGGCTCAGGGTCGCGTTGAGGTAATTCGATTCCTGGGCCAGCTCGGGATCGCTCAGGGCGCCGATTTCGTCCAGCGCCTGCCCCGCACGCTCGGCGTCACCCCGTTGCCAGGCCATTTTAGCCAGGTAGAACCAGGCGCGGTCTCGATCAACCTTGTCGTCAGCCTCGGCAAGCATATCGCGGAATATGCGTTCGGCCTCGATGTCCATCCCGTAGGACAGGCTTATGCCACCGCGCAGCAGCTCCGCTGAATCGCTGTGTGCGCCCAACTGATCGAGACGCTGGGCGACCATCAGCTCTGTGAGTGCGCCGAAATAATCCTGCTGGTAAAGGTGATAGAGCGTAACCCCGTAGCGCAGAGCCTGCACCGACTCCGCCGCACCCAGCTGACCGGCGCCGAGGGCGAGCGACAGGGCAAAGGTAATGCGCCTGGCGGTAACAGCGATAGCGGTGAGGGTGAGAGTGCGCACGGTCTTACCACTCCTTCACCATGAATTCCGGTTGACGGGTCGCGGTGGAGTCCACAATCTTCAGCTCGAGGTTTTTGGCTCCGCTGGTCTTCTCGATGGTGAGTTCGGTACCGCGCCGGTAGTCGCGACCCTTGGGGCCGACTCCGGTAAATACGGCGACAATTTCATGCTCACCGGATTTGATATTGCCCATGTAAAGGCGATGCACGCCGCCGCGCTGCAGGGCCTTGAGCTGGCGCTCGGTGTAGAGGTAATTGGTAACCACCGTTCCGTCGACAGTCAGTTTCACCGCATCCAGTTTGAAGAACTGACCGACGTCCAGCGACACAAACACAGCCAGCTGGGTATTGCTGGGAAACAGAAGTTCCTCTTCCAGGATAAACAGGTCGCGATTGAGTTCCAGGGTCTGTTGCTTGATGGACTGGATCTCCTCATCGAGACCGGCGACCTCCTCGGCCCTGGGCGAATTCACAGCCGCTACCGTACAGAGCAGGATCATGGCACACAGGCGCAGCAGGCGGGATTTGATTTTCATATCAGGCAATCACTCCGCCGGAAATACTGGCCAGGGGCTGGAAAGCGATATAGCGATCGCGACTGGCGGCATCGCCGAGACCCTGGCCGGGGAAGAAACTGGCGGTGTCGAACAGGCCCTGCTCGCCGTGCAAGGCCATGTAGTTCAGGATGACCATATCCACATTCAGGTTGACGTTGTTCGCCATGGGCGTCGCCGAGGTTTCCACCGAGGCATCGTCGCGCATCCAGCCGATCTGCTGATGCAACAGCGGATCCGCAGGACCCTGGTCCATCAGCAGCGGGGCCCCGGCGGGATCGAAAACCAGGAAGAAACTGGCCGCGGTGGATGAGTTGTCACCGCTCCACACACCCTTCTCTACACCGTTAACGGTCTCCAGTGTCCCGTCGCTGGCCACTGAGCCGTCGCTGAAGACATAGAGCATCAGCGGTGTATTGGTGCGCCGCGCGTAGTCCAGGCAGGCGCCCATGCACTGGCCGGCGCGGAAATCCCGGTCCTCGCCGGTGCGACGGTCGCCGGTATGGTAGTCGTAGCCACCCATCTCGATGGTGCCGGCACCGGCAATGCCGTCGATGACCAGCTTCATGACCGCTGCCGCCTTCTGGAATTCGCGATCGCCATCGAATTCCGCCTGGGTAAATATTCCGGCGGGGCCGACGATATCCGCGTCCCGCTCCGGGTTGAGTGCATCCGGGTCGGAGAAGTTCTCCAGGGTGTCGGCACTGCGCAGGTATTCACAGCTGAGCCGGTCCTTGAGGCGCTGGTCCTCCCCACTGGGATTGCTGACCCGGGTATTGACGAGGTCCAGCTTGAAATCGGTGATGCGTTTCATGGATTCGAGCACCGAGACAATGTCCTCGGTATCGTCCAACAACAGGTTGAGGTCACCCACATCCACCAGGCCGCTGGCATCGGAAGGTCGGTCCACCTTGGTGGGCCTGATTTCGGGATCTATCAGCATCGCCGGCGCCATGGAATTACCACCGGATTCCGAGTTCTCGGAGCCAATCAATTGCAGGATTTGTCCGCGCAGGCCGGCCTTGTAGATGCCGTACATGGGATTGTGCGGGTTATTGCCGGTATCGTTGTCGGAGCGGCCGGGAATCACGGCACCATTGACGAATCCCTGCAAGCCGGTGGACTTGTCCATAATGCCGCGCAACATGGCGCTTTCCGTATGAAACAGCAGCCCAAGGCTGTCGTCAGTGAAATTGCCGGAGATCGACGCGGCATTGTTGGCAAAGGGCAGGATATCCGGGGGCAGGCCGAGCCTGCCGTAGCCCGCCGTACTGAGCGGGTCGAACTGGCCTCCGGGACCGCCGACGATAACATTGGAACCGGCAATATTGGCACCGCCGGCCAGGTCAAAACAGATGAAGGGGATCTTGCGCCCGGCAACCTTGCCGAGATCGCAGGCACTGTACTGGGTATAGGTGGGATCGAGCAGGTTGGGCGAAACCGCGTGGGCCCGCGGGCCCAGCAGGCTGAACAGTGAGGTTCCCAACATGGCCGCCCCACCGGCCCGGAATCCCTGGGAAATCAATTCGCGGCGAGTCAGGGGTCGCCGGTGGTCCGGGTGCCTGAGCGCCTCATCGAGCTGAAAATAGTTGCTGCGCTTTCTCATAGTCTTTTCCGTCGTCTCATCACTGGATCAGCACTGCGGCGCTGCCCAGCACCGCTGTACAGGCGCCCTTGACCACATCCGCAGTGCGTGAAGCCGGACAGGGTGCATCGTTGACGCAGTAGATCAGTCCATCGCGTTTGTTGTGGGCGGCGGGGTTGGGGTCGCTGACAAAGGTTCCGTTGATCAGCACGTAGGGCTTGAGGTCGCGATCATCGGTGATCAGCAGCTCGAGCTCATCCATCATCGCGGTGCGATTCCCGGCATCGATCAGCCCGGCACCGATTGCGCGGTCAACCAGTGGCGCCGCGACATGGTTGCGCCAGTCGATGGACGGGTTGGCCACCGGCGCGTTGAAATCAAAGGCCGGCGGGAAGATCGCACTGCGCAGGTTTACATCCTGCACCAGGGCATCGCAGTAGGCCGCCGCCAGCTGGGTAGCCGCCATGTGGTGGGCGGAATTGAAACCCTGGAAGTCCTCTACCGCGGGTAGCGCCCGGCGAATCGCCGCGTAGGTTTCGAACACGGTCTTGCCGGTGAGTGCGCTGACGCTGGTGCTGGACTTGGGTACACCGCTCAGGGCCGAGAAACTGGCGTTGATCTCGTCGAAGGTGCGCACCCCGATGTCGGGGGATTCCTCACCCACCAGGGTTTTCGAGAATACTTTGCGCTGGCCATCGTCACCCGGCCCCGATTCGTTGCCGATCTCGTCAAACGCAAGGAAGAAAATATCCTGGTCCGCACCATTCTCCAGCGGGATAATCGTTCCGGTGGGGGACAGCACCTGGCTCAACTCACCGCCCTGGGTGCTGATGACAGTGTCGATATTGACGAAGGCCTGGCCGATCTCCGCGAGCTTGCCGTTGATGCCCAGTCGCAAACCCTTGACCTGGAAGTCCACATTGCCTCCCTGCGGGTTGATATTGGCAAAGAAGGGCGCATCGAAGAGGTAGGCACTGTCATCGAACTGGCTTACCTCGAACACGATGTAACAGAAGTTGGTGCGTGAACCGTCACCCTCCATCTGGTGACAGACGCCTTCCTGGTCCAGCAGCTCGGAGACGCTGAACAACAGGAAGTATTTCTGGCCGACGCCGACATCGAAGTTTTGCAGGATCTGGTCCTGTGTCAGCGCGCTGTTGTGTACGGCTACCATGCGCATGACACCCGCCCAGGGATTGGTGCTACCGGTGGCGTTACCGAGTACGACCGCGAATACCTCGCTCCAGTTATTCAGCAGTCCACCGCCGGCATCATCAGGCACATCGCTGAACTCACCATTGACATAAATCTTGCGACCGTCGACCGGGTCGTAGGTCAGCACCACATGCTGCAGGGTGGCCTGGGCCAGCTCGTCGTCATCGTCCGTGGTCAGTGGCGGCGAGCCGGCGTTATTGCCCTCGGTGGCCGTGCTGCGGTTGTAGAACTCGTAATTGTAGAGACTCTGGCTCAGCAGCAGGTTACGGCTGTCCGGACCACCGGCATAACCCATGATCCAGGCCTCTTCCTGGCTGACATTGTTCGGCGCCACCCAAGCCTCGATGCTGTATTCACCGGTGCCGGTGATCAGTGCGTGCAGTTTGGAACTGCCGCTGACGCCACCCTGGGCCTTGCCGTTGATAAAACGTATACCCCAGCCACCGAGCCAATCGTAATTACCGGACAGGCTCAGGGGAATCTCCGGCTGTACGCCGCTGGTATCCGCCGTTGTGGTACCGCTGCCCTCGCGGAACTCCCACTTGGCAATCAGCTCACTCTCGAAGCGTCCGCCACTGTTGGCTACGATACCGTCGGTTTCCAGTACCTGGGCCTTGCTGATGACCAGCGCGGGATCGACCTCTGTTTCCTCGACCAGGTCGGCAAGGCGCTGTACAGCGTTCTGCAGGGTCTGTGCGTTGTTGCTGCAGCTGTCCCAACAGTTGTGCGATTCGGGATCCAGACGCAGCACCACCCGGGAGTTGCCGGGGTCAACCAGGTCGACCACACCTTTGAGCGCCGCGAAGGCAACCAGGGGGTCGTCGCTGGCGAAGTACGGGGACTGGGGTACCGGCGCAGTATCGGAGTGGCAGTCGGCGCAGTAGCGATTAAGCAGTTCCAGCAATTCGCCCTGGCCGTCGAGGTTCAGTCCAAGGCCCTGCACGTCCAGGAGCGTGCCCGGCATAACCTTGGTCCCGGAGGGATCCATTGCAGTGCGCGGCAGCAGGTTGACCTCGGTGGTGAAGGCGTTGGCGCCCTCCGCCCAGCGTTCGATGTAACCGACCAGCGTCGTCGCGCAGGTATTGACCTGGGTGGCACCCAGCCAGCAGTTGTGACCGTTGGCCACACGCTTAACGGCCTCCGAGCCCTGCGGGTCGAGCAGGTTGACGACGGATTTGGCCGCCTGCCAGGCATCATTCACATCGCTCTGGTCGACAAAGTGATTTTCCGCAGTGCCCCCGGGCGTGTGGCACTGGCCACAGCGATCGTTACCGGCCAGGGGGTCGTAGAAGGCCTGCTTGAACTGCTGGATCTCATCACTGGCGGGCGCCGGGCCGTTGTAGACAAACTCATTGCTGCCGACATCGGCGGTGATATCGATTTCCCGCTCGCTGCCACCGCCACCACTGCCGCTGCTGCATGCCTGCAGTAAGAACAGCAGGGACAGGCAAATGATCGTGCGCGTATTCATCATCACCACCTACAGGTTACCGGCGCAATAGCCGGCGACCTCCGCGAAGGTTTGCTTGATGTTGTAGCCCGCATTGAACGAGGCCACGAAACCGTCCACCGCCGAGGCTTCGCTCGGCATGGGGTCGCGCAGGCAGACACTGCGAAACACCTTTTCGACCTGGCAATAGGAAAACGCCTGGCTGTTGGCCAGTTCCCAGCCCAGGGAGGCGGCACCGTCGCCCTCGGCATATTCGCTGTTTACCGCCAGGTCCACGGTGCCGCTGTTACCCGGCGTGTTGCGCCAGCCTACCCGGCCACTGTTCTCGCCCAGACGCCAGTAGTTGGTCCAGTGGTCGTTGGGCGTCACATAACCGGGAGCAAAGGAATTCTCGTTGATGTGGTATTTCGGCTGTACCTGTCCCGGGGTGTATACCAGTTGCCCCATGTCCTTGCGCTCGTCCAGTGACAGATTGGGAAACTGGGTGTCGTCCGGATAGGGAAAATCGTAATAGGCAAAGGCCTGCGCCAGGGGGTCCATACCCGCATGGCAGCTGACGCACTGGTTCAGGAACAGGGTACTGTCACCACCGGGGCTGCGAGACACATCCTGGCGGATGCGGTCCGTGGGCCGGGTGTTGTCCTTGAGCTGCTCCATGTCCATGCACAGATGGTTGAGCACGGTAAAGCGGAACATCGCCCGGTTGGTGCCGTCGACGAAGAACGCGCGGGCCGCCGCCCGGGTAGTCATTACACCGGCCACGCCCTCGACCGGCAAGCCGGTGACAGCGCTCTGGGAATCGCGCACCAGCACCGCGCTGTCTGCGAGGTTGGCACCAGAGGCCTCGAGGAATTCGTAGTGGTCGTTATTGCTGCCGGAGTAGGCGGGAATACCTGCCACGCCACCGGTGTATATGATGTCGCCGGAGAGGATCTCGCGGAAGTCCAGGTCGTCGCGGACTATACCAACCACCGTCGCTGAATAGTCGTTCAGGGCTGCAAACTTGTCCTGGGCCTCATTGGTCCAGGGTGCCGCCCAGTTCTTGATGGTAACGGTGTAAAAGTCACCGGTGGCGGGCACCGCCGGCGCACCGTCAATGGCATAGTAGGCGGCGGTCTCCAAACCGGTCGCCCCGGACTGGATGGCAGTAGTCATGGCATCCAGCATCGCCGCCGAGGGAGGAACCCCCGTCAGTCGATCGTGAATACGCTTGGCCTGGTCACGGGGGGCCGACTGGGCTACAGCCGGTACAACCAAGCACAGAAACGCTGTTATCAGCTTGCAAACACTCATTTCCAGCTTCCACCCCTCTTTGATAGAGGGCTCTCCCATCGCTGGAGTATGGTGCAAGGGATGAGGCTTTTCTGCCGGCCAAAGATGATTTTGTGGCTGTGGTCACAATTATGATTTCCCGCTCCAGTTTTCACTATCTCGTGCAAAAAGCTCCGCTATAGACTCGACCTTAAGGACGATTAGCTTTAACTCGGAAAAGAGAAGCGGGTGTTCGTATCAACAGCGCACGTCACAACAATCGCGGCGAATGGCAGCGCCGTCTAAGCCTGTGCTTCGCAGTGCTGGTGGCCGCCCTGCTGGCGGCCTGCGGCGGTGGGGGCGGCGGAGGCGACACAATCACCCTGACCACCGACAGCCAGGGCGCGGACCCGGTGGTGTTGGAAATCCCTATCGCCTACATCAAGCGCCCGATTCCGGAAGACCCGCCTGACCTGCGCGACCCGCTGGATTTCTACCCCGGCGCCAGACTGGTCTTCAAGGATCGCTCCGCCGTCAGCGCGGAGGAGACCGACGTCACCGAGCAGATCCTCGCCATCGTCGCCGAGGAAGAAGGGGTCACGCCGGAAGAACTGGAAATCGATATCAAGGGACTGGAAAGCTCCTATGACGGCAAGACGCTCGTCTTTGCCGCCCGGGTGGTCCCCATGCCCGTGGACGCCAACCTGGAACTGACTACCTGGAACCTGTGGTTGTTCGATATCGAAAACATGCAGGCGAAATACCTAATCGAATCACGCATCAAGCGCAACGAAGGAATGGAGGCCGGCGGCGGCCAGGACATCGACCCCTATTTCCTCGGCGACGATCGCATCGTATTCAGCTCTACACGCCAGGTGGCCAGCCAGGCAAGACAGCTCAACGAGGGCCGGATCCAGATATTCTCCGCCCTGGACGAAGACAGGCAGGAGCCGGCGGCGGTTCTGCATATCTACGACCCGCTGCAGCGCGACGCGGAGTTCAAACAGATCTCCTTCAACCAGAGCCACGACCTGGAACCGATTGTTGTGTCGACCGGTGAGATCGTCTTCAGTCGCTGGAACAACACGACCACAGACCATATCAGCCTGTTCAAGCTCACGCCCCAGGGCAGCGGGCTGTCGCCGCTGTACGGATTCCACAGCCAGGACATCGGCACCGACGGCACCAGTGTCGAGTTCACCCAGGTACGCGAGCTCGACAACGGTGACCTGATAAGCGTGATCAAACCCTTTGCCACGGAAACCTTTGGTGGCCAGATTGCAGTCATCGACGCGGCAATCTATTCCGAAATCGACCAGCCCACCTGGGACAACCAGGGCGCCACCGGCCCCGGCCAGGAGCCACTGACCGACACCGATGTCCGCACCGACAGCGAGATCTCGATTGGCGGGCAGTTTGGTTATGCCTATCCCCTGCGTGACGGCACAGATCGCCTGCTGGTCACCTGGAGCGAGTGCCGGGTCATCGACGCCGAGGACGGCGATCTGCTGCCCTGCTCCCTGGATCCGGAAAACACCGACAGGGCTCCGCCGTTGTACGGCGCCTGGATCTTCGATCCGGCGGCGGATACCCAACGGCCGGTCGTCCTCGCCGAGGAAGGTTTCCTGATCAGCGAAGTGATCGCTGCCGAGCCCCGCGACTATCCCTCCCTGCTGCCACAGTCAGCTGACTTCGATTCGGAACTGGCGCAGAAGGGCAAGGGACGGATTCTTATCGACAGTGTTTACGACGTGGATGGCCAGGACACTTCCCCCATGGGTATCGCCAACCACTCCGTGCCGGGCACCCAGGCCTACGATGAGCGGCCGGCCCGCTTCCTGCGCATCGTTACGCCGGTACCGATTCCCGATCGCGATATTTTCGATATCCCGCGCTTTGCCGGCGGGCTCGCCGGACGCACCAATTTCCGTGAAATCCAGGGCTATGTACCGATCGAACCCGACGGTTCAGTAACAGCGACCGTACCGGCCGAGCAACCCTTCAGGTTCAGCATCCTGGATGAGAACGGGCGCCGAATCGGCCCCACCCACAGCCACTGGCTGCAGGTTGCTCCGGGGGAACTGTTGCATTGCACCGGCTGCCATACGCGCAGCAGCACTGTGCCCCACGGGCGCCTGGACTCGCAACCGCAATCGGCCAACCCGGGCGCCCGCGACCTGCCCAGTGGTGGCGCCGGCTTCCCGGGCACCGACACCGATAACCTGTTCGCCACTACCGCCGGCGAGAGCATGGCCGAGGTCTGGGATTTCCATCGGCCCATCGGTAACGAAGTAGCCGCCGAGCGGGAAATCAACCTGCATCCCAGATACATCGACGAGTGGACCAGCATTGTCGTGCAGGCAGCTGCAGCGTCCATAGACCTGAGCTATGAGGCCTGGAGCAATATTCCCGTCGACAAGCCGATCATCGTCGACAATCTCGATCCGACACTGCCGAGTCGCATCGTGATCAACTACATCGATCACATTCAGCCCATTTGGGAGCGCATCCGCCAACCGGTGCTCGATGCAACCGGCACGCCGGTCGATACCTGCATCGGCTGTCACAGCAGCCAGTCAGACACAGTGGTACCCGCTGGGCAGCTCGACCTGGACGCAGTGTCTTCGGATATCGATCCGGATCACTACCGGTCTTACCGCGAATTACTCAACACCGATGCGGAGCAGTGGATAGATCTCGGCGGCAATGTTGCCGACCGGCTGCGTGTCTGCACCGAGGTGGACGAAGACGGCAATATCCTGACCTTTACCAACACCCTCTCGGTGGGAGCCTCCATGCGGGCCGGCAGCGCCAATGCCAGCAGCGGGTTCTTCGCCTGCTTTGAGGGTGGAACATGCGGGCCCAACGGCCAACCGCCGCTGCCCGCCAACTGCACAGAAGACGGCGGCACTATAGTGCCCGCCACCAGCAATACGGTCGATCACAACGGCCTGTTATCCCCCAGCGAGCTGCGCCTGATATCCGAATGGCTGGATATCGGGGCGCAATATTACAACAACCCTTTCGATCCACGCTTGCTGTAACCGGGATGAATATGGAGTACAGCAGGCATGAATCGACACCCTGACAAGATACCCTGGAGGCCAGGCTTACTGCTGGCAATACTGGCGTTAGTGCTTGGCGTAAGCGCCTCGGCGCTTGGCGCCGAACAGGAACCCGACCCGGACAGCGATCACGCCCAGAGTATCGTTGTAGATGCCTACATCGAGATGCGCACAGCCCCCGGGCGCGGTTACCCGGTGTTTTATATCGCCGAACGGGGCGAGACCATCACCCTGCTGAAACGCAAAACTGACTGGATCAAGCTGCGCAACGAGCGCGGCATCGAGGGTTGGGCCCACGTCGATGACGTGGGGCGCACCCTGGATATCTACGGTGAGCCACTGGCCTTTCGCAGCCCCGACCTGGAGGCTTTCACCAACCGGCGTTGGGAAGCCGGGATCATGGCGGGTGATTTCGGTGACACCGATGCGGTTACCGCCTATGGCGCTTTCCACTTCACCCGCAACCTGTCGGCGGAACTGGCCCTGACCGAGAATTTCGGCGATTCCTCCGACGGTCGCATGGCGATGCTGGATATCGTTCACGAAATGTTTCCCCACTGGCGTTACTCACCCTTCCTGTCGCTGGGCGGCGGCGTGCGCGAAACCAATCCGCGCTCCAGCCTGGTTTCCACCAGCGATCGCACCGACAACGTCGCCAGTGTGGGTGCGGGAGTAAGAATTTATTTGAACCGGCGCCTGATGTTGCGCCTGCAGTACAAAAACTACGTTGTGATGACCGACCGGGATGACGACGAGGAGATTAACGAATGGAAAATTGGAATCAGCGCATTTTACTAGGCACTGCCCTGGCGCTGTTCGGCATCACGCCCGCATTTGCGGATTCGACAAGTGATGAAACCGAGCGGGACCAGGAGCAGGTCATCCTGCCGGACGTGGAGCGCCGCGTCATCAAACCGGCGGAGATAGACACCGAGGATTTCGAGATCGGCGGCTTCGCCGGCATCATCAGCATCCAGGACTTCGACAGTGAAGTGGTCTACGGTGCCCGTGCTGCCTGGCATGTCACCGAGGATTTTTTCCTTGAGGCGACTTATGGCGAGTCTGAAGGCGACCTGACCAGTTACGAGAAACTTAGCGGAGGTTCGCCACTCTTCGACGACAATGAGCGGGACTACAGCTATTACAACCTCGCCCTGGGCTGGAACATCCTGCCCGGGGAAATATTCCTGTTTGATGATCGTGCGTTCAAGTCAGACCTGTACCTGATCGGCGGGGCGGGTAGCACCGACTTCCTAGGCGACAACTGGTTTACCGCGACTGTAGGTGTGGGCTACCGGCTGCTGTTGAATGACGCCTTCTCCTGGCGCATCGACGTGCGCGATCACGTCTACGACCGGGACGCTTTCGGCGAGGACGAAACAGTGCACAACATAGAGTGGACCACGGGCCTGACCTTTTTCTTCTAGGGCCGTGAGCTGACAAAGGATAAGAGCTGAAGACAGACAAAGGGGTTTAGATGATGAAAAAACTAGCAATCGTATTGTTGCTCGCCATCGCGCCACTGGCCGTGGCACTGACCGGTTCGGGCCAGGCTGCCAATTTCACCCTGAAGAGCGCCGACGGTGAAAACATCCGCCTTAGCGAATACCGCGGCCAGGTGGTTTTGATCAACTTCTGGGCTTCCTGGTGCGGGCCCTGCCGCCAGGAAATGCCGCACCTGGACGATATTCACCGCAAGTACGAGCCCATGGGCTTCACCGTGTTCGGGGTCAACGTGGAACAGGACCGGACCATGGCGGACAAGGTGCTGCGCGACATCCCGGTGACTTTCCCGATTCTGTTCGACGATAACAACCTGGTCAGCGAGCTCTACGATGTGGACGCCATGCCGGCGACGGTGCTGGTCGATCGCAATGGCGAGATCCGCTACATGCACCGCGGTTACAAGCCCGGCTACGAGCAGGAATACGAGAAACAGGTCAAGACACTGATAATGGAGTGAATGGGGATCATGTTAAGAACTGCACTGATAATCGCCCTGGGACTGGTCGCCGGCTGCAGCAGCTGGCAGCCCACACCCTGGGTGAAGCCCTACGAACGGCAGCTGCTGGCCGACCCGATCATGAGTTTCGACCGGGACCCGATCGCCGGCTCCTACCTGCACCATGTCTACCAGTCCCGTGAAGGGGCGCGCGGCGCCGAGGGCGGCGGAGGCGGCGGCTGTGGCTGTAATTAAAAAACTCGCAGCAGCACTGCTGCTCTGCCCTGCCCTGGCGCAGGCCGTGACACTGCCGGTGGAGCGCGGGGATGCCATGTACCACCGCTATGACGGCGGCGGTGTGACCATCGACGGGCCGGCGGTACTGGTGCGCAAAAACTTCAAGGAGACTGTCTCGGTGAGCGGCCACTGGTACGTGGACAATGTATCCAGTGCCTCAATCGACGTTGTGACCAGCGGCGCCAGCGAGTATTCCGAGCAGCGGACCGAGTACAGCGTGGCCGGAGATTACCTCTACGGCAAAAGCATCATGAGCGCCGGTTACAGCAACAGCGATGAGAGCGACTACACCGCCGATACCTTTTTCGTCGGCGTCAGCCAGGATTTCTTCGGCGACCTGACCAATCTCAGCTTTGGTTACTCACATGGCGACGATGAGGTGCGGCAGAACGGCAATAATGAGTTCGAGGAGGAAATCGAACGTCACAATTACCGTTTCGGACTCAGCCAGATCCTGCGGCCCAACCTGATCATGGCGTTTAACTACGAGGCAATCACCGACGAGGGTTTTCTCAACAATCCCTACCGCAGCTACCGCTATCTCAACGACCCGCTGGACCTGTCGGCCGGCTACTCGTTCTCCCAGGAGGTTTATCCCGATACCCGCACCAGTGACGCGGCGGCCCTGAAGTTTCTCTACCACCTGCCCTATCGGGCAACCCTGGGCGGTCAGTACCGCTACTTCACCGATGACTGGGGTATCGATGCCCATACCGCCCAGATCGGCTACACCCACACCCTGTTCAAGTACTTCATCATCGACCTGAAGTACCGCTACTACACACAAACAGACGCCGATTTTTACAGCGACCTGTTTATTGCACCCTCCCAGGACGAGAAAGACTTCCGGGCCCGGGATAAAGAACTGAGCGAGTTCAACTCCAACACCTTCTCGCTTTACCTGACTTACGAGCGACCGATCAGCTACAGCTTCATGGACAAGGTGGCACTGAGCCTGCAGTGGGACCGCATCTATTTTGACTACGATAATTTCTCGGACCTGCGCGACACCGAAGCACTGCCGGGCGAGGAGAAGCTCTACGAGCTCGACGCGGATGTGATCAAGGTGTTGTTCACACTCTGGTACTAGGTGAAAACGGGGCCGAGCTGCCGACCATGTCCCCAGACTATTTCAAAAAGTTCGCCTTCTCACTGTTCTGGTCAGTATGCTTTGTCGCGCTGATCGTCAAGGAACGCATTGATCCTGCAGATCCGGCGCAACCAGGGATCATTTTGTTCACCGCCCTGGTGTTGACCAGCCTGATCGCCGTGATGGTCAAACTCCTGCAGCCTGTTATCACACCACGCCTGCCGCGATTCGCACTCTGGTGGAAACGCTTTCAGGACGAGCCTATGGGCGTGGCGGCCGCCACCCAATTGAGTGCCTTGCTGGTGCTTGCGATGGTAAGCGCAGCGACTTTCGTTATCCTGATGGTGAACCTGGTCCTGTTGCTAGTCGACCTCGCGCAACAAGCCCTCTGAGTAGTGCAGCTTGCCGGCAGCATCGATGATGATGGCATCGACCCCGGGCAGTTTATTGATGAGGGCCAGCCCTTTTTCCACCCCCAGCACGAAGGTGGTGGTCGACAGGGCATCGCTGTCGATAGCCAGCGGGCTCAGCACGCTGGCGCTTTGCATGGACGTCGACGAGCGCCCGGTTTGCGGATCGAGGATGTGGTGGACCCGCTGCCCGCGCTCATCGATATAGAAGCGTTCGTAATCCCCGGAGGTGGATATCGCCGTATCCGCCAGGGGAATCATTACCGCGAATTCCCCGTCCTCGCGGGGGTGGCGGATACCCACAGTACGGGGTCGGTCACCCAGGTCCCCGAGAATGCGGCTGTCGCCGCCGGCGCTGATCACACCCCCGGCAATGTCCTCCTGCACCAGGATATCGATGCCCCGGTCGACCGCGTAGCCCTTGGCGATACCGCCCAGATCTATCTGTAAGCCATTGATTTTAAAATGTATTGTCCGCTTTTCGGGGTTCAGCTGAATGGCCCGGTAATCGATCTTGTCGCGATTGGCGCTCAGGGTTTTATTGTCCGGTGCCTCCCGGGCGCGATAGTCATAGTACTGGCCGATCGAGGCGAAGCTGATATCGAAAGCACCCTCGCTGAGGCGCGAGTAATACAGCGCGCGATCAATGACGGCGTACAGTTCGCCCGATACCGGCACCGCTTGCCGGTGCGCCTCGCGATTGACCATGGCCAGCTCGCTGGCCTCGTCCCAGGGGTTCATACGGGCGTTCACCGCCTCCATGGACGCCATCACCCGCCTGATTGCCCGGCGCCCCTGCTCCTCGCTCTCAGCCCAGACCTCCACCTCTATCCGGGTGCCCATCAGCTCGCGGCTCTCGCGGTACCACTCCGCAGCCGCAGGCAGCGGTAACAGCAGGCAGACAATCATCAACAATCGCATGACAGCAGGTTGCCACAGGGCCGCACCGGCGGCAAACTATCGCCCCCTTTCAGCATCGAGACCGGTCCCGCGTGATTGACTGGAACCAGATTGACACCGTATTCCTGGACATGGACGGCACACTGCTGGACCTGCACTACGACAACTATTTCTGGCTGCGCCACGTACCCAAGCGTTATGCGGAGATCCACAGCCGGGACGAGGAGGAGAGTCGACGCCAGCTGACGTCGCGTTTCGAGCAAACCCGGGGCACGCTGGAGTGGTACTCGGTGGATTACTGGTCGGAGCAACTCAATCTGGATGTGCCCGCCCTGAAGCGGGAAATACAGCATATGATCGCGGTCAGGCCCCATGTCGAGGACTTTCTCTCCCGCCTGCACCGCAGCGACAAGCGGGTGCTGCTGGTGACCAATGCCCACCGCAAGGCCCTGGACATCAAGTTGGCCAGGACCCGGATCGGCCGCTGGTTCGACGAGATCGTGGTCTCACACGACCTGCAGCAACCCAAGGAGGCGCGGGAGTTCTGGCACCGCCTGCACGCACTGCACCCCTTTGAGCCCGGACGCACGCTGCTGATCGATGACACCGAGACGGTGCTGGAAGCAGCCCGCGGCTACGGTATCGCCCACCTCCTGACCCTGCTGCAACCGGACAGCCAGGCACAGAAACGGCTGGACACACGATTCCCGGGCATTCATCATTTCGATGAAATCATGCCCCACTGACGATACGCGCGATGGACAAATTGCGACTGGATAAATGGCTCTGGGCGGCGCGCTTTTACAAGACTCGCAGCCTGGCCAAGCAAGCCATTGAGGGTGGCAAAGTCCACCTCGATGGCCAGCGGGTCAAGGTCAGCAAGGAAATCTGCGTCGGCGACCAGCTGCGTATTCGCCAGGGCTGGGATGAGAAGGACGTGCGCGTCTGTGCCCTGTCCGACCAGCGCCGCGGCGCGCCTGAGGCCGCTCAGCTCTATGAAGAGAGCACCGAGAGCATCAAGCGGCGTGAGGAAACTGCGGCTGCCCGCAAGGCTGCCGGAGGCATGTTGCACCGACCGGAACAGCGGCCAACCAAGAAGCAACGGCGACAGATACACCGATTCAAGCAGGACATATGAGTACAGCCAGAAACCTGACCCGCAAGTTCGTCTTCGACGAGGCTGACATTCGCGGCGAGATAGTGCACCTGGACAGCGCCTATCGGGACATCATTGAAATCCACGAGTACGCGCCGGGCGTCAGCCGCCTGCTGGGTGAATTCCTGGCCGCCTCGGTATTGCTCAGCACCACGATAAAGTTTGAAGGCCGACTGATCCTGCAAGCCCAGAGTGAGGGCGAAATACCACTGCTCATGGCCGAGTGCAGTAATGACCTGGCAATTCGAGCAATCGCCCGCGGCGCCGAGCAGGCAACCTCAACGGAATTCGCCAGCCTGCTGCGCGACGGCCAGCTGGCGATTACCATCGAGCCAGTGGAGGGCCAGCGCTACCAGGGCATCGTGCCGCTGGACGGCGGTAATCTCGCCGCCTGTATCGAGAGTTACTTCATCAACTCGGAGCAGCTGGCCACACGATTATGGCTGGCGAGCACCGGGGAGATCTGCGCCGGCCTGTTGTTGCAGCAATTACCGGAGCAGGTCACGCCGGAGGCTGTGCTGCGCGAAGAACAGTGGCAACACGCCTGTACACTGGCCGAAACCGTCCAGAGCGAGGAGGTTCTCGAGCTGGACCAGGAAACCCTGCTCTACCGGCTGTTCCACGAAGACAAGGTGCGCTTGTTCAATGGCGAGAAGGTGCGTTTCTACTGTAGTTGCTCACGCGAGCGCTGCTACAACGCCCTGCTGTCACTGGGTGAGCCGGAGCTGGAGAAACTCCTGACCGAAGAGCCCGAAGTTGTCATGGATTGTGAGTTCTGCAACCAGCAGTATGAATTCACCCGGGAGGACTTTGCTGCGGAGCTGGGCGAACGACCCGAGCCGGGAGCATTGCACTAGGCGCTGGACTCCGCCAGCAGGCTGCGGCGCCGCAGGAATCGATCCTGGAACTGTTCACCGGCCAGGTATAGCGCCGGTACCAGCACCAGCGTGACCCCGGTGGCAAACAATACGCCGAATGACAGGGAGATCACCATCGGGATCAGGAACTGGGCCTGCACGCTGGTTTCCGACATGATCGGCAGCAGGCCGATAAACGTGGTCAGCGAGGTCAGTATGATCGGGCGAAAACGGTCCTGGCCTCCCTGCAGCAGCGATTCGATGACCGAGTGCCCCTGGGCCCGCAACTGGTTGATGCGGTCGATCAGCACCAGGTTGTCGTTGACCACTACACCTGCACAGGCGAACACGCCGAGGGTGGAGAACATGCTGATTTCGCGACCCATAATCAGGTGGCCGAAGATGGCGCCCATGATGCCAAAGGGAACCGCGGTGAGAATCAATACCGGCTGCCAGTAGGACCGGAACGGTATCGCCATGAGGCCGTAGATGATCAACATGGACAGGGCCATGTACTTGATCAGGGCCGCATTGAATTCCTGCTCTTCCTGCAGCTCCCCATCCAGGGCCATACTGAGCCCCGGGTACTGGCCCTTCCAGGTCGGGAGTCGCGTGCGCAGGATTTCGTCGACGATGGCCCGGGGGCTGGCCTTGCCCGACACCACCTCGGCGGTCACCTCCAGCGTCCGTTTGCGATGCAGCCGCTCAATCGTCTGGTAGCCGGGCACAAAGCGGACCTCAGCCACCGTCTCGAAGGGAACCTCGCGCCCGTCCGGTGTGCGTATGCGCATCTCGTTGAGGTTATCCACCGAGATGCGCTCGCGCTCCGGGTAGCGCACCATGACCTTCACATCCTCCCGCGTGCGGGGGATACGCTGGGCCTCCGCGCCGTAGAATGCCCGGCGAACCTGCCGGGCGAGTTCAGCGCGGGTGATGCCCAGGTTTTCCGCTGCAGGCTTGAGCTCCAGCTCGATTTCCTCCCGGGGCGCCTGCAGGCTGTCGTTGACATTGTAGACACCGGGGTAAGTGAGGAGCGCTTCGCGCAGTTCACGGGAAACTTCTTCGAGGTCCTCAACTGAGGGTGATGCCAACACAATGCGAATCGGCTTGCCCGTTTCGCGGATAGTGAAATCCATGGTGAAATCTTCTACTTCCCCCAGGTCGCCGATTTCTTCCCGCCAGCGCCGCGAGACTTCCTCGATGTCGATCTCGGTATCTGCCACTTCCATCCAGACATTGATCTCGTTGGTCATACCCCAGGAATTGATATGACCGATGGCAGGGCCGGCATGGTTGTACTCCGGAATCGCATTGAGCTCCTCCTTCACCACTACCGCGGCGTCCTCCACCTGGTGTAACCGGTCCAGGGTGGACTGGAAGGCACTGCCCTCCTGCAGCTCGATTTTTGCCACCACCCAATCGGCGCGAATCACAGGGAAGAAGCCCGCCTTGATCCAGCCGCCGGCAAATATGCTGAGGCTGAGTAGCAGGATCACCAGGAAAACGCTGAGCGTCAGGTAATTATTGTGCAGGCAGCGCTCGAGAAAGGGCCGGTAGGTATTGGCAGCAAAATTGACCATGCTGTCTGCGCAGCGTTCCCGCAGCCGCTCCAGTTTCGCTGCCAGTGGCGGTCCGTGGGGTTTCACAGAGCGCATATGGGCCAGGTGCGCCGGCAGGATCAGCAGGCATTCGATCAGGGAGAAGGTCAGGGCCAGGACCACCACGGTCGGGATGGACTTGGCCACCTCCGCCATATCCCCGGGCATCAGCCACATGGGCACAAAGAAGATCATGGTGGAAATCACGGCGAACATGACGGGCTTGACCACCCCATGAGCACCCAGGATCGCGCCCTTGTCACCCAGTTGGCCAGAGGTCTGGCGGGTGTGGATGGATTCGCCCACGATAATCGCATCGTCCACCACGATCCCGAGAATCAGGAGAAACGAAAACAGGGAGATCATATGCAGGCGTATGCCGGTCCAGGGCAGGATGAAGAACGTACCCAGGAAAGCGACCGCAATACCCACGCACACCCACATTGCCAGCAGGGGCCGAAGGAACAGCATTAGTAACAGGAAGACCAGGATCAAACCGCCGATGCCGTTCTTCACCAGGGTTTCCACCCGGCTGCCGAAGGGCTCCGACTGGTCGCGCCAGACCGCGACCTCCACACCCTCGGGCAATCGCGATTGCACCTGCTCTGCCCACTTGTGCACCGTTTCGCTGGTCTTCAACACGTTCGGCCGCGAGGTGACGTAGATCTGCAGGTCGTGGGAAGGCTTGTCATTGAAGCGACTGCGCACATCCAGGTCGGCAAAACCGTCGACAATCGTGGCCACATCCCCCAGCAGCACCCGGGTACCATCGCGTTTGCTGACCAGGACAATATTCTCAAAGTCGGCCCGCTGATAGGCCTGGCCGCGGGTCTGCAGGCGGATGTCACCTGACTCGGCCTTGATCGACCCCGCCGGCAGGTTGAGGGAGGAGGCGCGAATCGCATTGACCACGTCATCAAAGCGCAGGCCGTAGCGGCGCAGGGTGTATTCCGAAACCTCCACCGAAACCTCGTAGGGCCGCGGCGAATTGATTTCGACCACCGACACATGAGGCAGAGAGGCGAGCTCGTCACGCAGGGACTCACTCAAGACCTTGAGGTTTTCCTCACCGATATCACCGGCCACGGTTACTGTAACCATGTGGTGGCGGTGCGCCAGTTCGGTGACAATCGGGCGCTCTGCTTCCGCCGGGAATGTGGTAATGGCATCGACCCGGGTCTTGACCTCGGCGGTCAGTCGCTGCATGTCATAACCGCTTTCCGCCTCGATATAGACCGTGCCGCTGCCCTCGCGGGCAATTGAGCGGATTTCCTTGACGCCGTTGAGGTCGTGCACCGCCTCCTCGATTCGCACGCAGATCTGTTCTTCGACCTCGGTCGGCCCGGCCCCCAGGTAGGGCAGGGTTACACTGACCGTGTTCATCTCAAAATCCGGAAAGAACTGCTTCTCCAGGGCGGGAATGCCGGTCAGTCCACCGACGATGATCAATACCATGATCAGGTTGGCGGCGATGGGGTTGCGTACGAACCAGGCGATGATGCCGGTCACTACATTCCCCCGGCCAGGGTTTCCACGTTCTTCACGGTCACCGACATGCCGGCTACCGCCAGCGCCGGCTGGGACACCACGACCCGTTCATTGCGGGCGACGCCCTGCACCCAGGCTTCCCTGGCATTGCTCTTAAGCACCCTGACCTGGCGCGGCTGCAAGCGGTCATCGCCGTCCACCAGCAGGATACTGCCGTCATTGCGCAGGGCAGAACGCGGCAGGGTCACCACCTCGCGCAGGCCCCTGCCCTGTATTTCAGCGGTCACAAACAGGCCTATTGCAAGTGGTGGCCGCCCGGTCTCGGCATCGAGCTGGAAGGGTTTCTCGACTTCCGCGACGGCGTAAACCACGCGGCTGTCCACGTCGATGCTGGCATCGGTGCGCACTATCCTGCCCGCCCAGGTCCATTCCCTGTCCGCAAAACGTGCATGCAGGGATACCGGTGCGCCCGGGTTGGAAACCGTGTGGTCCTGGTAATTGAGGGGCAGGTCTAGCAGGGCCACCTGGCGGTCGGTCAGGGGCAGTCGAATTTCCACCACGTCCGTGTCATAAACGCGAGCCACAGGCGTTCCCGGTGTGATGTATTGACCCAGGCCCACGTGCTTTTCGCTGATGCGGCCATTGAAAGGCGCGGTGATGGACGTTCTCCTGAGATTCAGACGGGCTTCACCCAGATCCGCCTCGGCGGCACGCAGCGCGGCTTCGGCGCCGGCCAGCTGTGGTTTGCGGAGGAACAGCTGATTGGATTCGTCGTTGCCCAGGTCGCGCCACTCCCGCGCCGCCTGTTTACCACGCCCCTTTTCCTGGGCCACCACCTGCGCGGCATCCGCCACCCGCGCCTCGGCCCGAACCAGGGCAAACTGGTAATCGGCATCTTCCACCTTGACAAGTTCCGTGCCCGCATCAAAAAAGCCGCCCTCGGCGAAGTGCTCGTCCACCCGTTCGACCAGTCCGCCGACCTGGCTGACGATATTGATTTCGCGCCGCGGGCGCACGGTTCCCTGGGTAGACACACTGAGCGCCAGGTCAGCGGGCTGCGCTGCGATCACCTGCACCACCGGCGGCACGCTGGGTTCCGGTTCCACCGGCTTCGGCCGGGGTTTACCCACCAGCAGCGCATAAGAAACCAGCAGCTCAAACAGCAAGACGCCGCCAGGTAACAGGTACTTTTTGCGATTGTGCATGCCCGGTCCCGCTTCCATCGATTCTCCAAATCCTATGCGAGGGCGCTTAAGCCAAGCTGAATAACTGTATTGGATTTTAGCTGCTGCCGGCAGTTCCCCGCCAGCCAGCAGAGCCGGGATCAGAGCGCCTGGGGAAATCTACGCAAAAGCGCCTGGAATCAGATCAGGCGGCGTGTGGCGCAGGAAATGCGCTCGCGAAGGTGGGGCACCCAGCGAAAGGGTCGCCAGCCACCCTCTTCCTGGGACAGGCGGTCGGCCACCGCGTACATGATCAGCGGATTGTGGGTCATGCCGAGGTGGCTGCTGGGTACATGGAGGTTTTCGGTGAACTCGTCCTCTTCATCGACGCAGAAACTCCAGTGGGCAACCCCGTCACCCTCACTGTAGATCGCAGTAGAGGGTACCGGCGGTGCACTGCGCCAGGTCGACTCATACTGCAGCATGGGGTCGTTTTCCTGGTTGGGATTCATGCGCTCGTAGAGCCGTGCCACCGCCCCGGTGACCGCCCCGTACTCACTGACCGCGAAGGGTGAACCCAGGGTAATCACCTGGCGCACGTGCTCGGATACCCGGTGAGACAGCAGGCGAGCATAGATTCCACCCAGGCTCCAGCCTACCAGGCTGACCTTGCGACCGTGGCTTTCGGACAGTTCGATGACCCGCGCCTCGAGGCGCTGGTAAAGCTCGTCGCTGATACCGGGATTGCGACCCTCATCCCAGGCATAAGCCACAAACCCTTTTGAATTCAAATACTTGCGTAGTCTGGCGGTACTGTTATCCGCCGCGAAAAAGCCCGGGAAAACCAGCACCGGGTGACCGTCGCCCACCGGGGCCATACGCAGCAGCGGCCGTGCCGGGGTCAGGGAGAGGACTTCAAAAAGGGCACGAAATTCAAGCAGGGATTGCCACAGGGCGGGGCGGGGAACAGCGGTGCTTGCAGTCATAAATACAGCGTCTCGATTGCGGGTCTGGTTATATCGTTATACCCAAACTATACGCAGCGGCTTTTCGAACTGGCAACCTAAAAGGTCCAACACACCCCGGTGGCGAAGCAATTGAGTTCAACATTTTGAACCATTCTGGACACCCGGCGGACCGCAAAGGACTGCCCATTAGTATGCGAATTCTAATCTTTGGGCATACCCTGATCTCTGACATCGGGGCAGACCATTACTGCCCGATGACTTCCTAGCCACTTATCCTGCACCGCAAGGGTGCGGATATTTTTGGGGTCACTTGTGGCCCCTTTTTTTTGTATTATGTCCAGCCCCCCACACGAGGACACCGGCATGAGTAGTGATGACAAATCTAATGTGAGCGACAAGGCCAGTGAAATCGCCAAGAACATCTGGCTGGCCGGTCTCGGTGCTTACGGCAAGGCCTTCGACGAGGCCCAGGAACGCCTGGACAAGGCAGCCAAGGAACCACCCCGCCTGTTCAAGGACCTGGTGAAAAAGGGTACCCGCCTGGAAGACGAGGTGCGCGACTCCCTCTCAAAAGTCCGCAAGAGCCACGCCAGTTCGGTGGAAGAGCGAATTAACAAGGTGCGTGAGACCTTCAACATGAACATGGTGGCCCGCGGCTCCGACCTTGAGCAGATCAATGCCAAGCTGGACGCACTCTCGGCCAAGGTCGATGCACTGGCAAAAGCCATGGATGTAAAGCCGGCGACCCGCAAGAAAGCACCGGCAAAGAAAAAGGCACCGGCGAAGAAGCAAGCCGCCGGTCGTGCCGCAGCATCGAGGAAGAAGCCCGCCGCTAAAGCAAGGAAGCGCTGATCGATCACGGCGGCGACGGCCGCCTCCCAGACCATGAAGACCCGGGACCGGATACTCCATACCAGCCTGCTGCTGTTCAACGATGAGGGTGAACCCAATACCACCACCGTTGATATCGCCAACGAAATGGATATCAGTCCGGGCAACCTCTATTACCACTTTAAAGGCAAGGACGTCATCATCGCCGAGCTCTTCGCCCAGTTCGAGCAGGGTATGGGGGAGATACTCAACGCGCCGATCAACAAGGCCCTCAGCGTGGAGGACAACTGGTATTACCTCTACGTGGTCTTCGAGGAGATGTACAACTACCGCTTCCTCTACCGCAACCTCAGCAACCTGCTGGAACGCTACCCGGAATTACAGCGGCGTTTCCGCCGCATTCTGCAACTCAAGCACCAGGCCATTAAAGCCGTGTGGACGGCCCTGAGCCAGGCGGCTGTGGTGGACATTGGCGAAGACGAGGCCGATGCATTGGTAGAAAACATGGTACTGCTGCTCAATTACTGGTTGAACTACGACCACCTGCAGCACGAGGATCGGCCGCCCGCGGTGATCATACACCAGGGGGTATTCCAGCTGATGAGCATGATTGCACCCTACCTCGGCGAGAACCACCGGGACTTCTACCAGCAGGTGCGCGACATCTACCGCGATATCAACGCGACAAGCGCAGCCAGCTGAAGCCCTCAGCGTTGTAGCAGTATCACGTCATCGGCGACAAACTCGAGTTGCGCCGCCTGAAGGTCTGCCCACCACTGCCAGGTCGGCCGCGAAAAGAAGCAGATGTGGGTCGGGTCACTTTTGTAGTGCCAGCCAGCAAAGGCCTCCCGGTCCTTCACCAGTTTAGTCATGATGCCCAGGTAACCGCCGGGGCGCAGCCTGCTCCAAAGACACGCCAATTCCCGGCCGGGTCGGCGCAGGTGCTCCACCACCTCGGTCGCGGTAATGAAATCGTAATCCTGTTCGAGGACTTCCCTGTCCGGTGCATAGAAAGGATCGTAGATGGCCATCCCGTGCCCGGCCTCGGCAAGCATCAGGGACAGGGTCGGCCCCGGACCGCTGCCAAAATCGAGACCCCGGGATGGATCGGGGAACCGCTCGCAAAGCGGCTGGCATAGTCGCGACAGGAAACGCCGATAACCGGGATCCCCCGGGTTGTTATCGTGCAAATCGTATTCGGCTTTTTCCTGCTCGGGTTCCAGGTGATATGCCGGTGGCACAAATACAAGCTGACACTGCTGGCAACGGAGATAGGGCCGGCGGCGGTCTTCGAACCAGTCACGGGAATCGGGACTCCCACAAAGCGGACATTCCACTATCGGGACTTCACGGCGGGAGCTTCCCGTCTATAATCAATGTCGGTGGTCAAAGACCCACCAGGCTTAGGAAATACATGACAACGGAGACTAACATGAGCATAAACACAGGCGATAAAGTACCCAGCCTTACCCTGAAAACCATGGGTGCACAGGGACCGGAAGACATCTCCACCGACGATATCTTCAGCGGGAAAAAGGTGGTGCTGTTCGCAGTGCCCGGCGCATTTACACCGGGCTGCTCCATGACCCACCTGCCGGGTTTCGTGGTAAACGCCGACAAGATCAAGGACAAGGGCGTGGACACGATTGCATGCATGGCGGTCAATGATGCGTTTGTCATGGGCGCCTGGGGCGAGGCGCAGAACGCCGCGGAAATCCTCATGCTTGCCGACGGCAACGGCGAATTCACCAGCGCCCTGGGCCTGGAACTGGATGCCAGTGGCTTCGGCATGGGCAAACGCAGCCAGCGTTTTGCCATGGTGGTGGAGGATGGCACCGTGACTCACCTCAACGTGGAGCCCGGCGCCGGCATCGAGGTGAGCTCTGCCGAGGCCATCATGGAGCTGCTCTAGGGCGCCGCTGCGAGTACCCCGTCACGGTCATTTGCTTTAACATTAGGCATGGCCCGACAGCGACACACTGCATTCGTGGCAAGCTCGATACGCCAGCGGCAACGAGGATTGACGATCCTCGAGCTGCTGGTGGTATTGTTTATCCTCTCAGTTCTCGCCATGGTCGCTTTACCGGCCTACCAGGACTACCGGGTCCGCACCGCCGTGACCCGGGACTTCGCACTGGTCGACAAGGCCAAAATTGCCATTACCGAGTACTACACCGTCAACGGCAGACTGCCGCGAAATAATAAAGAGGTTGCCCTGGAAGAGTACTGGGGCTTCAGCGAGGGCAAGTTCAACTTCAAAATGTTCGTGGGCGCCTGGCTCGGCAAGCAGGCTACCATCACACTGATTTACAACACCCAGGAAATCCCCGAGCTGGATGGCTGGGAGACACTTACCTTCAACGCCACGGACAACAACGGCTTGTTGAGCTGGGACTGCAAGAGCGGCGGCTCCATGCCCAACAAGTACCGGCCCGCCTCCTGCCGCCGCTAGGCAAGCCGCAGGTAACAGACTGTTGCTACCACCATGACACCGAGCAGGTTAAGCACAAACCCCTCCCGCGCCATCCGGTAGACGCTGATACGGCCACTGCCGTAAATGACGCTGTTCGGCGCAGTCGCGACCGGCAGCATGAAGGCACAACTGGCGGTCATGGCCGCAGGCACCATCAATACTTCCGGCTTGATACCGGCGGCCAGCGCTGCCGCAGCGAGTATTGGCATCAACAGGGTGGTACTGGCGGTATTACTCGTAGTCTCGGTCAGGAAGGTGACGACCAGGCAGATCATGCCCACCAGGGCCCAGAGGGGAAGGTAATTGAGGGAGGCGAGCCACTCCCCCATCATTCCGCTCAGGCCGGATGACACGAAACCCTTGGCCAGGCAAATCCCGCCGGAGAACAGGATGAGTACCCCCCAGGGAATAGTGATCGCGCGCTCCCAGGTCAGCAACCTGCCACCGCTGCCATTGGGAATCACAAACATCAGTACCACGGCCAACATCGCCACGGAGGCATCGTTGGCGGTTGGTAGCCCCAGCCACTGGCTCCAGCCGCCGAAGGGTTCAGTCCGGGTAATCCAGGCCAGTGCAGTCAGCGCAAAGACCGCCATCACCCGCTTCTCTTCTGCACGCCAGGCCCCTACCTCGGGAATATTGACGTCGCTTGACCCATGCATCGAGCGGGTCAGCCAGAGCCCGATCAAGGGCACCAGGACCAGCACAACCGGAAGGCCCAGGCCCATCCACTGCACGAAACTGATCTCAACCCCGGTAGTCTCGCTAAACACCTGCATGAATATCAGGTTCGGCGGAGTACCGATCGGTGTGGCGATACCGCCGACGCTGGCGGCGTAGGCAACGCCCAGCAGCAAGGGAATCGCCAGCCTGTCACCCTCGGTTTTCTCCAGCACTGCCATGGCCACCGGCAACAACATCAAGGTGGTTGCGGTGTTTGAAATCCACATGCTGAGACAGGCGGCAGCCGCCATGAAACCAAACACCAGCCGCCGATCACTGTGGCTGCCAAACAGGCGCACCATGTTGATGGCAATTCGGCGGTGGGCACCGCTGTGCTCCATCGCCCGCGACAATATGAATCCGCCCAGCAACAGCAAAATCAACGGGCTGCCATAAGCCTGGCCAACCTGGGCCGGGGTCAGTACCCCGAACATGGGCAGCAGGGACAAGGGTAGCAGGGACGTCACCGGGATCGGCACCGGTTCGAACACCCACCAGACAACACACCAGCTCGCTATCAGTGCGGTGATGGCAACGTCCGCCGACAGGCCCTGCTGCCGCAGCTGCCAGGCCACAAACCCGCCGAGTAGCGGACCGACAAACAGGGCCAGGGATTTGAGGCGCCTCGCAATCATGGCATAGGGATCCTGATCATACGGTCGCCGGCGAAGGAACCCATGTAGAGATACCCGTCCACCTCCAGGGCCACCGTGGCGCCGCCCATGGGCGGCCCCTGGTGTTCCCAGATGTTTTCGCTGTCCAGGGTATTGGGATCGAGCGCGACGATAATGAAATGAAGATCGATCGGGGTACCGTCGTCATTCGGGAAGGCATCACCCAGGTTCGACAAACTGTGCTGGTGTGAGGCAACCAGCAAGCGACCGTGGCTGTCCCAGCTGGAATTGTCCGGGCTGCTGACCTGCGCCACGGCGACGGGCTCACCCCCCTTCAGGGCATACTTGCGCACCTCACCGGCACTGTAACTATTGACGAAAAAATAGCGATCATCAGCGGCCAGGGCAATACCGTTCGGGAAAGGAATGTCGGTACCTGGCACCTGTATAAAGCCCAACGCCTCATCCCAGCGATAGACGTAACCGGTATCAAAACCAAGCATTGATTTTATCAAGCCCCAGGCCTGGCCACTGCGCGAAAACATATGGGTTGCCAGGAAACCGCCGTCGGGCAGCAATACCACGTCGTTTATGTATGCATCCTCCGGGGCCAGGACGCAGCCCCGCCACTGCACTTGCGGACTGGCATCCGGTGTTTGCAGCAGTTCAAAGAACTCCAGGGATTCACGACCACCGTGATTCACAACGAGCAGAACCCAGCGACCGTCACTGCGCTGGCGCAAGTCGATGCCGTGGGCTTCCATCGAGTCTCCGGGCGGCCCCGGGCAGTCGCTAGCGCCCCATCCTTCGCTGTTGTCCGCTCCGGCCGCCGGGTACAGGTCAATCACTGAATCATCGCGGGTATCCAGCGCCTTCAGGCCACCCGCGGGAACCATCTGGCTGAACAGTACAAAGCGGCCATCCGGCGCGAGCACCAGGTCCTCGGGCGCCTGCAGGTCACAGATGGACTCGATGCCGTCCACTTCCTCGCAGCTGGCCGCCCGCGCTGCCGACCCGACTGCCAGCGAGCAAAAAGTCAGTACAGTCAGCACCATCCTGTGCGGCATCGCCCTGCTCCTGCTTGTCATACGCATCAGTGATCTGTTTATCGAGCTGCAAGTGTAACTAGTGACAACGCCGGATTCACAGTAAAATCGATCATCATGGATTCCCGTACTGCCCCCCTGGTCGACCGCTTCGGGCGCCGCGTCGATTATATACGCCTGTCGGTGACGGACCGCTGCGATTTCCGCTGTGTGTACTGCATGGCGGAGGATATGACCTTTGTCCCGCGCTCACAGGTACTGAGCCTGGAAGAGCTGTACCGCGTTGCCAGGGCCTTTACCCGGCTCGGTGTCCGCCGCATCCGCCTGACCGGCGGCGAACCGCTGGTGCGGCACAATGTGATGCACCTTATTGAGCAGCTGGGGCAGCTCGAAGGCCTCGATGAGCTGTTGATCACGACCAACGGCTCGCAGCTGGATAAACTGGCGCAACCCCTGCGACAGGCGGGGGTAAAGCGCATCAACATCAGCCTGGACAGCCTCGACGGGGAGAAATTCAAACGCATCACCCGAACCGGTGACCTGGACAAGGTACTCGATGGCATCGATGCAGCAAAGGCGGCAGGTTTCGAACGTATCAAACTGAATGCGGTGATTCTCAAGGGCCGCAACGAAGATGAAATCCTGGACCTGGCGAATTACGCGGTCGAGCAGGGTATCGATATTTCCTATATCGAGGAAATGCCACTGGGCCTGATAGACGAGCATAACCGCGCCCTGAGTTTTTGCTCCAGCGACGAGGTGCGCGCCGTGATAGAGAGTCGTTTCTCGCTGGAAGAGTCCGCGGACCGTACAGGCGGCCCCTCACGTTATTACAAGGTAGCCGAGCGCGACAGCCGGATCGGCTTTATCTCACCCCACAGCCACAACTTCTGCCACCTCTGCAACCGGGTCAGGGTTACCGTCGAAGGTCGCCTGTTACTCTGCCTGGGCAATGAGCACAGCGTCGACCTGCGCGCCCTGCTGCGCGACGAGACAGTCGACGACGAGACCCTGCAACAGGCCCTGGTCGCCGCCATGGACCTGAAACCCGAGAAGCATCATTTCGACCTCGACGCCGAACCGGACATCGTCCGCTTTATGAATATGACCGGGGGCTAAATACAAATACCCAGGAGTCTCAATTGAACCGTGTACTAGAACATCTGGGCAGCCGCTATCCCATTATGCAGTCGCCCATGGGCTGGATTGCCCGATCCCAACTCGCCGCCGCCGTCTGTAACGCGGGAGGCTTCGGCATTATCGAAACTTCCTCCGGGGAAAGCGAAAACTGCCAGCGTGAAATACGCGCCATGGCGGAACTGACCGACCAGCCCTTTGGGGTCAACCTGCCCTTACTATTCCTGCGCGACGACACCATGGTCCGGTTCGTGGCGGACAATGGCGTCGGGTTTGTCACCACTTCGGCGGGCAACCCGGCCAAGTTCATCGGCATTCTCAAGGATGCCGGCATCACCGTATACCATTCTGTCGCCACCCTGCGCAGCGCCCTGAAAGCGGTCGAATGTGGCGTGGACGGCCTGATCGTCGAAGGCACCGAGGGCGGTGGTTTCAAAAACCCGGACCCGGTAGGACTGCTGGTACTGCTGCAGGCTATCCGCAGGCACAGTGATATCCCCATGGTGGCCGCCGGGGGGATTAGTGACGGCATCGGCATGGCAGCGGCCTTCGCGGCCGGTGCCGAGGGCATCCAGATGGGCACACGCTTCGTGTCGTCCGCAGAGAGCCCGGTGCACGACAATTTCAAACAATCCATTGTCAGTTCCGGCGACACCGACACCTGGCTGGTGAATAATGCGGAGCTGCCGCCGGTGCGCGCCATGAAGACCGAGACCACCAGGGCCCTGCGCGAGGGCGCCGACGGCTCCGGTACCCTGGGCAATATCCTGGAGCTCTACTTCGGTGGCGACATGGAGGCCAGCGTGGCCCTGATCGGCCAGTCCGCCGGTTTGATCGACGAGGTGGAACCGGTTGCCGCTATCATCGAGCGCACGGTGGAGCAGTTCTTCACCGTGCAGGACGAGGCCGCCCGGCGCGCCGCTGAGCGCAGTTTCTAGTACAATAGCGCCCCTTTGCCCAGGAAAGCCTGTGAAATCACTCGACTTCCCCCAGCTTGAATCCATCGAGGCCATCGAGGCTGGCTTTGAGTCCCACGGCTATATCTGCAGCCGCGAGATCGCGATGGCGGTGTTCCTGGCCTTCCAGTTGCGCAAGCCCATTCTTGTGGAGGGACCACCCGGGGTGGGCAAGACTGAACTGGCCAAGACCACGGCGCTCTTGCTGGACCTGCCCCTGATTCGCCTGCAGTGTTACGAGGGGCTCGACGAGGCCAAGGCACTGTACGAGTGGAAGTACGGTAAGCAATTGCTCTACACCCAGGTGCTGAAAGAAAAGCTGGGGGACCTGCTGCACGGCGCCAAGGGCCTGGCGGAATCCGTCGAGCGTTTGCACCAGTTCGGCGACATATTTTATTCCGAAGACTTCCTGGAGCCGCGACCCCTGCTCAAGGCCATGCACCAGGCCGACGGCGCTATCCTGCTGATCGACGAGGTGGACAAGTCCGATTACGAGTTCGAATCCCTGTTGCTGGAAATTCTTTCCGATTACCAGGTATCCATCCCCGAAATCGGCACCGTCAGGGCCAAGACCTCACCCATGGTGTTCCTGACCAGTAACAATACCCGCGATATTTCCGACGCACTGAAACGCCGCTGCCTGCACCTCTACATCCCCTTCCCCACTACCGAGCTCGAGGAGCGTATCGTGCGCAGCCGCGTACCGGATGTGGACGAGGGCCTGCGTCACCAGTTGGTTGAGTTCGTGCACTCCCTGCGCCAGCTGGACCTGAAGAAAACTCCGGCCATCAGCGAAACCATCGACTGGGCGCGCAGCTTGCTGCTGCTCCATGCCGACAGCCTGGACGAGGAGCTGGTTGCCAGCACCCTCAACGTGTTGCTCAAATTCCAGGACGATATCGACAGCACGGGGCCGGAAATCCGCAGCCTCCTGAACTGACGCAGATTTCGGTACACTGGCAACATGCCCTCGAAACTCGTCAGCTTTATCGACGTTCTGCGCAGCCATGACCTGCGTGTGTCCACCGCAGAAACCCTGGATGCGGTGGAGGTCATTTCCGTGCTCGGCTACCACGACCGGGACGCCCTGCGCACCGGGCTGTCGCAGGCCCTGGCCAAGACCCCGGATGAAAAAGCCACCTTCCTGCAATGCTTCGATCGCTTCTTCGACTACAGCCTGCCCGATGCCGCCGCCAACGAGTCAGAGAACCGCGACCCGGAACTGGACAGCGAGAAACTCGCCGAGGCAGACGAAGCGCTGACGCAAATGCAGGAACAGGGCAGCGAAGCTGAGCGAAGCAGCCTGGACCTGGATGGGGAAATGGAAGCCGATCCGGCGTTGCAGGCGCAACTGGATACACCGCTTATGGAAATGTTGCGCGCCGACGATCGCAACGGCCTGGCTGTGAGTATCGCCCGGGCCGGCGAACGCACCGGCCTTTCCAATATCCAGATGTTCACCCAGAAGGGGCAGTTCACCCGCAAGATCCTCGACGAACTCGGCGAGGCGCATATACGCCAGGCCGTGGTCGACCTGGAAAACCGCGGCAGCCCCGCGCTGCAGGAATTACAAACTTACCGCGACCGCCTGCGAGAGCTGGTTCGCGACCATGTGGAGCGGGAGTACCTGCTGCATGCCCAGGGTCGCAACCAGCAATTCATGGACGACGTACTGTCACGGGCGCGACTCAATAATATCGAGCACCACTACCTGCACCGTGTCCACGACCTGGTGCGCAAAATGGCAAAGAAGCTGGCAGCCCGGCACTCGCGCAAGCGCCGTATCACCAAACGCGGCCAGCTCAATATGACCAAGACACTGCGTCGCGGCATTGCCAACGACGGCGTACTGTTCGATGTCTACTGGAAATCCATCAAGAAGGACCGCCCGCAAATCCTGGCGGTCTGTGACGTGAGCGGCTCCGTTTCCGCCTACGCCAAGTTTCTGCTGATGTTTCTCTACAGTCTTTATGATGTATTGCCGCGGGTACGCAGCTTCGCCTTTTCCAGCCACCTCGGCGAGGTCAGCGAGATGTTTGACCAGCATCCCCTGGAGAAGGCGATCGAACTGGTCAACTGGAAGTACGGCGGGGCAACCGATTACGGCAACAGCCTGCTGGATTTCGCTAAGCTGGCCATGGACGATATCGACAGCAATACCACCGTGATTATTCTCGGCGATGCGCGCAATAATAATGGCGACCCGAAACTGGAGGTGATGCAGAGCATCTACGCCAGGGCCAAGCAGGTCATCTGGCTCAACCCGGAATCCCGTAAACTATGGGGTAGTGGTGACTCGGAGATGCACCGCTATCGCAGTGCCTGCCACTTCGCCGCGGAGTGCAACAACCTGCAGCAACTGGAGCGGATTATCGACCAGCTGCTGCGCAGCAACGGCTAGCTGGAAGCCGGCTCCTGGGAGGCGGGTTCACGCAGCGCCGGTTGCCGCAGCATGCCGGCAGCGGCCTCCTCTTCTTCCTCTTCCTCCATGGCCTCCAGGCTGAGACCCATGTCGCCCTCGTCGGCGACGCCACCTTCCTTGGCGAACTTGATCTTGAGCCGCACATTGTTGGCAGAGTCGGCGTTTTTGAGGGCCTCTTCCTCGGATATCTTGCCGTCGGTATAGAGGTTGAACAGGGCCTGGTCAAAGGTCTGCATGCCGATGCCGGTGGACTTGTCCATGATTTCCTTGATGCCCTCGAACTCACCCCTGAGGATCAACTCCGAGATAGTCGGTGTACCCAGCAAAATCTCGATGGCGGCACAGCGCTTGCCGTCCACGGTGGGAATAAGGCGCTGTGATACAAAGGCGCGGATATTGGTGGATAAATCCATCAACAATTGCGCACGGCGTTCCTCCGGGAAGAAGTTGATGATCCGGTCCAGGGCCTGGTTGGCGTTATTCGCGTGAAGTGTGGAGATGGCCAGGTGGCCGGTCTCGGCGAAGGCCAGGGCGTGCTCCATGGTTTCCCGGTCGCGGATTTCACCGATCAGGATCACATCCGGCGCCTGACGCAGGGTATTCTTCAGTGCCGCGTGCCAGTTGCGGGTATCCACTCCCACCTCGCGCTGGTTGACGATGCATTTCTTGTGCTTGTGCACGTACTCCACTGGGTCTTCGATGGTGATGATATGGCCGCCGGAATTGCTGTTGCGATAGTCGATGAGTGCGGCCAGGGACGTGGACTTACCGGAGCCGGTACCACCGACGAACAGGATCAGTCCGCGTTTCGACATTACCACGTCCAGCAAAACCTCGGGCAGGTTCAGGTCTTTCCAGAAGGGTATCTCGGTGACAATGTTACGCGCCACGATGCCGACTTCATTGCGTTGCACAAAGATATTGATTCGGAAGCGCCCGACGCCAGGTACGGAGGTGGCGAGGTTCATCTCCAGCTCGCGTTCGAACTCCTCCTGCTGGGTCGAGTCCATGATCTCGTAGGCGATGTCCTTGATCTCGCCCGGCTTGAGTACGTCGGGACCAACAGGTTTCAGCTGACCCTGGAACTTGGCGCAGGGTGGCGCACCGGTTGCAAGGTAAAGATCGGAGCCATCTTTCTTGGCGAGGATTTCCAACCACTGGGTAATTCTCATAGTGTTCCCCAGGCATGCGTGAGCCGCGTTATCTAAAAATGTAGCAGTTAATCCCGGTCCGGCAAGGCGTTCTTCCTTTCCCAGGGCACAGGTGCTAGGGTGAAAAAAAGCAATAACAACAAGGCCCAGGCCATGCAGGACAACAATTCCGACAATCAAGCTTACTGGCGTGCAAACATCCGCTTGCTGGGGATTCTCCTGGTTATCTGGTTCCTCGGCTCATTCGGCCTGGGCATATTGTGGGCAGACTGGCTGGACCAGTTCCGCTTCTTCGGCTTCAAGTTGGGCTTCTGGTTCTCGCAGCAGGGCTCGATCTATATTTTTGTCGCCCTGATTTTCTATTACGTCTACGCGGCCAACCGACTGGACCGTCGTTTTGGAGTCGACGAGGAGCAGGACCATTACGTGGAGGATGAAGAGTACTACCACCCGGACGGTGAGGACTAAGCCGCGTGGACGTTCAGGCTCTCACCTACCTGTTTGTCGGCGCCAGTTTCGCCCTCTATATTGGCATTGCCATCAAGTCGCGAGCCGGGTCCACGGATGACTTCTATGTCGCCGGTGGTGGCGTACCGCCCGTCGCCAACGGCATGGCCACCGCCGCAGACTGGATGTCGGCCGCCTCGTTTATTTCCATGGCCGGCATTATCTCCTTTATAGGGCGAGACGGTTCGGTCTACCTGATGGGCTGGACCGGCGGCTACGTACTGCTGGCACTGCTGCTGGCGCCCTATCTGCGCAAATTCGGCAAATACACGGTGCCTGATTTTATCGGCGATCGTTACTACTCAGATATCGCTCGCCTGGTGGCGGTGGTCTGCGTGATCTTCGTGTCTTTTACCTATGTTGCCGGGCAGATGCGCGGTGTCGGCATCGTCTTCTCGCGCTTCCTGGAAGTGGATATCAACCTGGGCGTTTTGATCGGCATGACCATCGTATTTTTCTATGCGGTGCTCGGCGGCATGAAGGGCATTACCTACACCCAGGTAGCCCAGTACTGTGTGCTGATCTTCGCCTTCATGGTCCCGGCGATTTTCATTTCCCTGCTGATGACCGGCAATCCCATACCGCAGTTTGGTTTCGGCAGCACCCTGGTGGATGCGCCGGACACCTACCTGCTGGAACGGCTCGATGGGCTATCTACCGAGCTGGGCTTCGCCGCTTACACCTCCGGCCAGAAATCCACTATCGATGTCTTCTGCATCACCGCGGCATTGATGGTAGGCACGGCGGGTCTGCCTCACGTGATCGTGCGCTTCTTCACAGTACCGAGGGTGCGCGATGCGCGACTTTCCGCGGGCTATGCGCTGGTATTTATCGCGATTCTTTACACCACGGCACCGGCGGTGGCCTCCTTCGTGCGCGTCAACGTGATAGACACGATGAACGAAACCCCCTATGCGGAAATGCCCCAGTGGTTCAGGAACTGGGAAGACAGCGGCCTCATTGCCTGGCTGGACAAGAATGACGACGGGCGCATCCAGTACAGGGCGGGCGCCGCACTGGCTGGCGTGAAACCCAGCTTTGCTGAGGGACGGGGCCGTGAGGGACAGCGCCTGCTCGACAATGCCCCGGCGGACAACGACAACGAGGTCTATATCGACCGGGACATCATGGTGCTGGCCAACCCGGAGATCGCGCGCCTGCCCAACTGGGTCATCGCCCTGGTGGCTGCCGGGGGACTGGCAGCAGCCCTGTCGACAGCCGCGGGCCTGCTACTGGTGATTTCCTCGGCCATCTCCCACGACCTGATGAAGAAGGTCTTTATGCCGGGCATCACCGATAAACAGGAATTACTGTTTGCCCGCATCGCCGCGGCGGTGGCGATCGGCGTGGCCGGCCTGTTTGGTATCTACCCGCCGGCCTTTGTCGCCCAGGTAGTGGCCTTCGCCTTTGGCCTCGCAGCCGCGTCCTTCTTCCCGGCAATTTTCATGGGTATCTTCTACCGGCGCATGAACCGTGAAGGTGCCATCGCCGGCATGGTGTGCGGCCTGGTATTTACGTTCTCGTATATCGTCTACTTCAAGTTCATCAGCCCGGAGCAAAACAGCGCCGTCTACTGGTGGTTTGGCATTTCGCCAGAGGGCATCGGTGCCGTGGGCGTGCTGATCAATTTCGCGGTGGCCCTGCTGGTCTGCCACCAGACAACACCGCCCCCCGATTCAGTCTCCAGGCTGGTCGATAACATTCGCATTCCCCGCGGTGCGGGTGCGGCCTACCATCACCACCTGGAGAACTAGCCGCCGGATGCCGGCACTCGCCGCCTTATATAGAAGCGGTAATAACCCACCAGGTTGCTGCCCAGGAAGAATGTTTCCAGCACTACCGCCGCCGGTGTGGCCGCCAGCACGTTGTGCACGATCCAGATCACAGAAGCCGCCATCATGCACAGGCGAAAGGAGCGGTCGTGGGCAAGGAACGCGGCGGTGGTAGACAACAGCGAGCCGAGGGTGGCCAGTACCGTGAGCAAGCCCGCATAACTATAAACCGCGTTGATGAGCACCGCCGCCAGGAACAGGACCAGCAGGCGCTTTGAACTGGTGAACATCGCCGTCAGGAAACGCACCGCGGCGATAAATCCCAGCACCGCGGCGGTCCAGGTTTCCAGCAGCCAGAAATGCAGCCCGATCAGGAATGCCGCCGTGCTCAGGCAGGCGAGCACATAGCGACGCTTGCGAAACTGAAAAGACGCCAGGTCGACGAAGAAGGCAACCCCGATCAGTGCCTGGGACAGGGCGAAATCCGACACGGGGCCTAGGCCACCTTGCTGAGCACCTCGTCGTGCAGTTTGGCCAGTCCGTCTGCCGGGTTGGCTTCGCGCATTGCCGCAAGCGGTATATTGAGGCGGTGTACGCCGAGATCGGCAAAGGCTTTGACCGCATCCATACCACCCTTCAGGGTCCACATGGCGGTGATTTCAATTTCGTCGTAGTTGCGGCCTTCATCGGCGCAAACCTGCTTGAGCTCCTCCAGCCGCGGCGCCAGGTCGTCGGGGCCCTGGGTGGGTGCGTACCAGCCATTACCGTATTTGGCGATGCGCTGGTAGACCTTGCCCTGGGCGCCGCCGATGACGATAGGCATAGGGTTTTGTACCGGCAGGGGATAGCTCTTGAAACCCGACCAGTCGATGAAGTCACTCTGGTGCTCCACCACATCGCCGGACCAGACCTTGCGCATGGCCTGCACGTAGTCGTCAAAACGGGCGCCGCGCCGTTCGAAAGGCACACCCATGGCTTTGAATTCCTCCTCCAGCCAGCCGATGCCCACACCCAGCATGAACCGACCATTGGACATGAAATCCAGGCTCGCAGCCTGTTTGGCGATTAACATGGGATTGGCCTGGGACAGGATATTCACACCGGTACCCAGTCGAATACCTTTCGTGGCCGCCGCTATCGCCGACAGGCAAACCAGCGGGTCGACAAAATTGGTCTCCGGTTCGGCACCCATTTTTCCGGATTTGTCGTAGGGGTACTTGGACTCGTAATCCAGGGGCACTACCACGTGCTCGAAAGTCCACAGGGACTCCACCCCGGCCTGCTCGGCCTGTTGTGCAAAATCTATAATCATGTCGCCGGCGGGGAACACAAGGTTGACGGGGATCAGGCCTATTTTCATGGTAGCTCTCTCGTGTAGCGGTGGTCTGGGGACAAGCAATGTACCGCTTGTGGCTCAGGGAAGCCAGCGGCGCTCGAAGGTTTCCGTGAGCAGGTGCTGGGCCTGGCGGCGCAGGAAGCGCGGACCGGTCAGGGAAGCCTTCCAGATGGCGTTGAGCTGGTGGCTGTCGCTGATACCGGTCTTGCACCAGGCGGCAAAGTGTTCGCAATTGTTGGACATCAGGTCGAAACGCGACTCGCCGAGACGACTCTCGGCCCGGGCAATAACCGCATCCGGATCGAAATCGAGTTCGGTAAGATCGATTCCTCGCAGCTTGTCCATCAGGCGGTTGATGGCCCGGCCGGATTTCCGCAGCAGTTGCTCCACATCGTCGGCCTGCTCCAGGGTTGCCTGGAACTCCGCGTAGTCGCGCACCAGCAGTTCATCACCCTTGCAGAAGTCTTCCATGCTGGTCTGCTCTACCCGGCGCTGCCCCTGCCAGGTTTTGCTCGTGTAATGGATAACACTGCCATCGCCGCAATCGATGCCGTGATGGTTATAAATACCGTTGAAGCGGTTTACATAAATATGATCGCCGCGCGCCATATTTGCCCTCCTGCCTGGCGCCATTCCAGAACACTGGCGTGTGCCCCGCCCCTGACGTAGGCTATACGGCCGTATTGTAGATCACAAAGAGTAGGCCCACGTGGAAGAACAACGCCCCACCCCCCTGGTCGAGGACCTGGAAGGCACTCGAGCGAAACTGGCCAACTGGTTCAGCGAACGTCGCGGCCAGCCCGTCGAAGTCTCGGAGCTGAACATTCCCGAGGCCACAGGGATGTCCAATGTCACTTTGTTATTCGATACCCACTGGGAGGAGAACGGCGAGAGAGTCAGTGAGGCCTGTGTCGGCCGCCTCCAGCCGGAGATCGAGAAACCGGTTTTTCCCGCCTACAATATGAGCCTGCAGTACCGGGTGATGGAGACCCTCAGCGAGCAGACCGACATCCCTGCCCCTACCATGCGCGGCCTGGAGATGGATACTTCCGTGCTCGGCGTGCCCTTCTACATCATGAAGAAGACCGAGGGACGCATTCCCACCGATATGCCGCCCTACAATATGGACGGCTGGATGATGCACGAGACTACGCTCGAGCAGCGCGAGAACCTGTGGAATGCGGGCCTGGATACCATGGCAAGGTTTCACCAGCTCGACCACGAGGCGCTGGGTTTCGGATTCATGGACCAGCCGGAGCTGGGCGACACACCCCTGCGCCAACAACTGCAGTACTGGCGCAACTACCACGACTGGGCCATGGAGGGTCAGCGCCACGAAATTGGTTGCGCCGCCCTGGACTGGCTGGAACAAAACCAGCCCGCCGAGGAGATGACCCGCCTGTGCTGGGGTGACAGCCGCATTGGCAACATCATTTTTACCGAAGACTGCTCGGCTGTGGCAGCGGTGCTGGACTGGGAAATGGCGGTGCTGGGCAACCCGGTGCAGGACCTGTCCTGGTACTGCTATATCGACAGCACCTTCGCCGACGGCCTCGGCATGCCGCGCCTGGAGGGCCTGCCTTCCTACGAGAGCACGGTGGAACGCTGGCACAATGCCACGGGCTACCCGGTCGATGACTACGAGTACTACAAGGTGTTTGCCGGCATGCGCTACGGCCTGATCCTGTCGAGGATCATGTTGGCCACGGGCCAGGAGTCGGAAATCCAGACCAACTTCGCCTGCCAGCTGCTGCAACGAACCCTCGACGCAATGTAGTCAGCGCCGTGTCAGTCGTACCGGCATGGCCTTGGGACCGTTGACCATATTCGAACGGATACGCCGGACCGGCCCGGTCAACTCGACGGCCGAGAATGCCTTGAAGAACTCCTCGAAAAACACCCTGGCCTCGAGTCGCGCCAGGTTCGCGCCCAGGCACAGGTGAATGCCGTAGCCAAAGGCCAGGTGCGGGTTATCCTGCCGGTGAATATCAAAGCGGTGGGGATCTTCGAATACTGCCGGGTCGCGGTTGGCAGCACTGTACATCATCACCACCCGGTCATTCTCTTCCACCGCCTGGCCCCCGATTTCGGCGGGGCCCGTGGCCGTGCGGCGGAAGTAATGCAGCGGGCAACAGTAGCGCAGCATCTCTTCCACGGCATCGGGAATACCGTCCGGGTTCGCTTCGAGTTCACGGTATAACTCGGGTTGCTCGATCAACTGTTGCATCCCGCTTGCGAGCAATCCGCGGGTGGTCTCGTTGCCGGCCACAGTGATCTGCACGAACAGCGAGGCAAATTCCACCTCGGATACCTTTTCACCGTCGACTTCCACGTTGACCAGCAGCGAGGTGAGGTCGTCGCCGCCCTGGTCTTTGCGCTCGCAGGCAAGCTGGTAGCCGTAGGTACCCATCTCGATGGAGGCCTGCTGAACCTCCTCGGGGCTGGCGCCGAGATCCGGGTCATCCCCGGAGGTTTGCATATCCGACCAGATGCGCATCTGCTCCCACATGTCTTCGGGCACGCCCATCATTTCGCCGATTACCGCCGTCGGTAGTTTTCCAGCCAGGCCGTCAACGAAGTCACAGTCCGTGCTCGCAGACTCGAAGATCTCCCGGCAAATCTGGCGGATGCGGGGCTCCATCTCATCGAGCATGGCGCGGGTAAAACGACTGATAACCAGACGGCGGATAGGTCCATGCCGGGGCGGGTCCATGCCCAGCAATTGGCCGCGTACCTGTTCGAGAATCTCCTCTGGCAGATCGTCGATCATGACGAAGGCCCGCTCGGAGGAGAACTCCCGGTGTCTGCGCGATACGTCTACGACATCGGCGTGCCGGGTCAGCAACCAGTACTCGCCGCCGTCCGGGTGTGGCTGGCGGGACACCGGGCAGCGGCTGCGCAATTCATCGAAAGCCTCGTGGGGCGGCGCCTCGACGTAGCTGTCGGGGCTGTAAAAATCAGTTTCCTTGGCTGTCATTCCGGTGCGCCTGGCGCCTCCATCAGTCTTGTATTGGAACCAATACTGCTTATACACTCTCTGCCACCCGCGCTAGACCTGTCAATCCCGCACGAGGACACGGTTTGTCATCACTATTTGAGCGCCGCCTGCAAGAGCTGGCAGAACCCGGCCAATCGCAACTCCTGAGCGCGATCGGCAGGGGTATCGAGAAGGAAAGCCTGCGCATTGCCCCCGACGGCCGCCTGTCCCAGTCACCGCATCCGGCTGCACTGGGCTCGGCGCTCTGTCACCCCTATATCACCACCGACTACTCGGAAGCGCTACTGGAGTTCATTACCCCGGTTTCGCGGGATATCGACAGCGCCCTGGGCACACTGGATGAAATCCACCGCTTTGTCTACGCCCACATCGATGAAGAACTGCTGTGGTCGGCAAGTATGCCCTGTGTGCTGGAGGGCGATGAGAACATTCCCGTGGCCCGCTACGGCAGCTCCAATGTGGCACAGATGAAAACCGTGTACCGCTATGGCCTGGGACATCGCTATGGGCGCCTGATGCAGACCATTGCCGGCATCCACTACAACTTTTCCATGCCCGAGGACTGGTGGCCCCTGGCACAGGCAGCCGACAGTAACGCTGGCCCGCTGCAGGACTACAAGACCGACCGCTACCTGGGCCTGATCCGCAACTTCCGTCGCCTGTCCTGGCTACTCATTTACCTGTTCGGCGCCTCACCGGCAGTGTGCAGCAGCTTCCTGCGCGGCGACGACAAGCACGGGCTAGTGCCTTTCGACCCGGACAGCAAAAGCCTGCACGCACCCTACGGTACGGCCCTGCGCATGGGCGATCTCGGCTACAACTCCAACGCCCAGAAAAACCTCGCCGTGTGTTACAACAATCTCGACAGCTATATCCAGACCCTGAAGGATGCCATCACCACCCCCCACCCGGACTACGAGGCAATCGGCATTGGCAATTCCAAACATGAACAGCAACTCAGCACCAGCCTGCTGCAGATCGAGAACGAGTTTTACAGCCCGATCAGGCCGAAGCGGGTAGCCAAATCCGGGGAGACACCTCTCGGCGCCCTGCGCCGGGGTGGTATCGAGTACGTGGAAGTGCGCTGTGTCGACGTCGATCCCTACACGCCCCTGGGCATCGAGGCCACCCAGGCGCACTTCATCGATGTATTCCTGCTGTACTGCCTGTTGCAGGATAGCGTGCCCTGCGATGACGACGATCGCGCACGTATCGGTGAAAACCTTGAGCGGGTGGTGAACCGTGGTCGCGAACCGGGACTAGCCCTGCTAACCGACAGCGGCGAGGCGCCGTTGCAGGATCAGGCCTTATCTTTGTTGGCGGACATGGCGCCCATCGCGGTTGCCCTGGACGCTGCCAGTGGCAACAACCGCTTCACTGCTGCCCACAGTGAGCAGCTAGCCAAGGTCGAGGAGCCATCGCGCACACCTTCTGCGCGGATACTGGCAGACATGGAAGAACAGGACATCCCCTTCTTCCGGCTCGCCATGAATGCCAGCCTCAAGTGGGCCGAGGATTTCCGCGCGCAACCCCTGCCCGAGCAACGCCAGGCCCACTTTGAGGAAGAAAGCCGCAGCTCCCTGGCCCGGCAGGCGGAAATCGAGGCTGCCGATGCGATCGATTTCGAGACCTACCTCGAGAATTACTACCGGCAGTACGACGCGCTTTAATCTCCCCACATGAACTACCTCGCTCATTTTCACCTGGCCTGGCCCGAGGAATTGCTGGTTGTAGGCGGACTGGAGGGTGATTTCCACAAGGGACCGCTGCCGGGTTCGCTGGAGCCGTCGCTGCATTCAGGCGTGGCACTGCACCGGGCCATCGACGCCTACACCGATGCACACCCTGCAGTCGCCGAATTACGGAGGTCCTTCCCTCCCGGGTTGCGTCGCTACGCCGGAATACTGATCGATCTCTGTTTCGATCACTTTCTCGCCCGGCACTGGGATTCCTACAGTGAGATAAGCCACCGCGAGTTCAGCGACGCGGTCTACTCGATGCTGGACAAGCACGCTGACAGCCTCAGCGGTGGTGCCCGGCATATGGCGGGTCGCCTCAGCGAATTCGACGTACTGAGCCGCTACCGGCACTGGGACACGATTACCGCCAGCGCCGAGCGCATCGGCCAGCGTCTGCGGCGCAGCAACCCCTTGTCTCAAAGTGCTGAACTGCTACCCCCGCTGTTGCCGGAACTGGAGCAGGTTTTCATGGTCTTTTACCCTGACCTGATTCGATTCAGCCGCGACAGTGCTATGCTTGGCGGCCCACGCTAAAGGAAGTTTGCATGATCCCACTGCCCTCACCCCGACTGGCCAACTGGCTGCTGGTCGGCATCTGCCTGCTCACCATGGGGATAGTGTATTACCTGGACGGTGTGCTGGGGCTGGAACCCTGTCCGCTGTGCATGACCCAGCGGGTATTCCTGCTCGGCAGTGGCGTATTCTGCCTCGCCGCCGCGATACACGGCCCCGGGGTAACCGGTCGACGTATCTACGCGGTCATCGCAGCCCTGTGGGCCGCCGGCGGTTCCGCCGTGGCCGCCCGCCATGTCTGGCTCCAGCATTTACCACCGGACCAGGTACCGGCCTGTGGGCCAAGCCTGGAGTACATGCTGGAAACCCTGCCCTTTGGCGAGACCCTGGAACTGGTGCTCATGGGTGACGGTAACTGTGCAGCGGTTGTGTGGACCTTCGCCGGGCTGAGCATTCCGGAGCAGGCTCTGTTACTATTTACCGCTCTGCTCGCTGCAACGATTTGGCAGGCTTTGCGCAGATAAGGGGTGGCTCACATGCTTGATAACTGCAAGGACAACCGCGAACGCTGGGAAGCTGCGGAAGGCCTGCTGCAGGGCTGGCTGAAAGAACGCCGCGAGGTGTTGGTTAAATACGCCGCAATTGCGGGCAACCTGGAGCGAGACACCGACAAGGCCGCGCTAGATGCGGGCCTGGAACGCCTCTGCCAGTTGCTGGTCGACTATGTCTCGGTGGGGCACTTCGAGGTCTATTACGAGCTGATTCGAGAGGCAGAGTCCTTTGCCGACGGCAGTGACAAGCTCGCCAACGAAATCGTACCCAGCATTGGCGATACCACCGAAGTCATCCTCGGTTTCGACGAGAAATACCCCTCGCAGGAACCGGCAGACCTCGGCGCCGATATGTCATTGCTTGGAGAGGTGCTGGAATCGCGCTTTGAGCTGGAAGATCGACTGATCACCCTGCTGCACCGCTCCCACGCGGGCTAGGTTCCCGGGAAACTTTGTCATCCCCGGTGCACCGGGGATGACCCGTCAGGCACCTTACTCTTTCGGCGCTATCTGCAACAACTCCGCTTCGAAAATCAAGGTTGAGTTAGGGCCGATTACCGGTCCCGCACCCCCGGCGCCATAGCCCAGCTCCGGGGGGATGAAGAGCATGTATTTGGAGCCGGCCGGCATAAGTTGCAGCCCCTCGGTCCAGCCGGGAATAACCTGGTTAAGGGCAAAAGACACCGTGCTGTTGCGGGAGTAGGAGCTGTCGAACTCGGTGCCATCGATCAGCGTGCCGCGGTAGTGCACTTCCACCGTGTCTTCGGCGGCGGGCCTGGGGCCCTCACCCTGGGTGATCACCTTGTACTGCAAGCCGCTCTCGGTCACGACCACACCTTCCTTCCCGGCATTCTCTGCCAGGAACGCTGCACCTGCTTCGGCGTTCGTAGCTGCCGCCTGCTCGGCCTGCGCTTGCATCCGGGCGGTCTGCGACTCCTGGTAGGCCTTCATTTCCTGTCCGATTTCCTCCTGGGTCAGCAGCTGCTCACTGCCGGTGAAGGCGTGCTCGAGGCCAAGGCTGAAGGCGTCGACATCGAGGGGCACACCATCGGCCTTGAGCCGCTCCCCGAGACCGTAGGCAATACCGTAACTGAGCCGCTGCTCAGTAGTCTCAAGCGCCGCTACATCGGCTTTATCGTCTGTCGCCTGTTCGCCCTGTTGGCCGCAAGCCGTCGTCATCAACACTGCGAGCAGTGTCAGCCCATACATCAATTTGTTCATAATTTAATCCAGGTTGGTCGAAGAGAGGGTGCTATAACTGCTCACCCATGCGCCGTTCGTGGGCATCTTGAATCACTTGCTCGATCGCTTCTTGGGAAACGCCCTCCGGCAACGGAGGTGTAATACTACTATCCATGGCGGGCCCGGTGCCAGTGGCCACCGGCGGGGGCTCAGTACTCGGGGGGGCTTGCATGGAATTTGCTACCCCGGGCAACTGCTCGGCGACGGGTTCAGCGGACACCCCGGGGGGCGGCGTGTCGGAGAAGTGCCAGACACCTTCTTCATCCTGCCAGCGATAGTACTCGAGCGGCTCACTGCTGCCCGGACCAGGCAGGTCGGGAACTTCCGGCAGGGACAGACTATCGAGGCGGCGCCCGGCGCTTTCGGCCATTTGCACGAGCTTGTCCGACACCCGGGCCAGGTCTGCAGGGGTTATCAGGGGCTGGCCTGAGGGGCCTTTCAGCCAGAACGGCAGGGACAGCCCGATTACAAGCAGAAGCAATACAATTTTTGTGATCAGTCTCATGAAAATCCACTTTCGATGACACGGCAAAAATCTTCCCCTATGCTACAGTGATAGAACACCCCCTAACCAGTGAAACGGACTAGGTTTCTTTATGCACAGTGAAGAGATTCGTGGCGCCGAACCTCTGAGGGTTGTACCGCGCACCCGGTCACAAAACATCCTGATTGCCAATTCCAAAGGGGGATGCGGTAAAACGACACTCGCCACCAATCTCGCCGCCTGGTTCGCCAGCCGCGGCCGTGCAACTGCCCTGATGGATTTCGATCCCCAGGGATCCAGCGCCCACTGGCTCAAACTACGCCCGCAGACCGCGGCACCAATTTCCGGTATTTCCGCCTATACGCGAGTGAGTGCTACCGAAACCCGCAGTTTTCACCAACGCCTGCCCCGCGGTATCGAGCGCGTGGTGGTCGATTCCCCCGCAGGCCTGTCGGGCACTGATCTCTATCACAGGATTGCCGAGGCCGACCTGATCGTGGTGCCCATACTGCCGTCGCCGATCGACATTCACTCGGCCACCAACTTCATCCGCGACATCCAGCTCACCGGCTGCCTGCGCGAGAGCAACAAGCAACTGGTAGTCATCGCCAACCGGGTCCGGCGCAATACGGTGATGTTCAGCAAACTCAACGAATTCCTGCAAACCCTGGGTTTGCCCAGGGCTACCTATACCCGCGACAGCCAGCTCTACACCCGTGCCGCCGCCCAGGGCCTGGGCATTGCCGACAGCAATACCAGCAATGCGGAGTCGGAACGGGATCACTGGACGCGCATCGGCTCCTGGATAGAAAACCAGTTGTCGCTGCGCGAACGCCGCCAGGAAGAGAAACTCAGCCAGCAGGTGGAGCTGATTTCAGGGCCCTGAAACCCGCGGCCAGAGCCGCGCACAGCTCCGCCAGGCATTCCTCCCCCAGTCCATAAAAGTCAGCCAGTGTTGCCAGGTGCTGCTCCAGCAGCTCGCCTGCTGCAGTGCCGTGATCGGTCGCTTCAGGAGCCAGTTCGTAGAGGGTCTGTTGCTGCACCCGCTCAGCCTCCAGCTCCGCCTGCTGCAGGAATTCGCGGCACTGGTGCGACTCTTCGCGGCCCCGCAAGCCTACGCGCAGGCCGCGGATGGGGAGCAACACCTCATCACGCCAGTTTGCGGTTGCCGCCGCGAGCGCGGCAAGATCATCCCGTGCGAGACTGCGGCCCTCCAGGGCGCACCAGGCACCGTACAGCAGCAGGTTGACGTCTACGCCCTGCTGCTCCTGCAGGTCCAGGCAGGCGCGGGCCACGTCCGGCTCAGCGTAAATCGCCAGGGAAAACGCCCAAAATGGATTAGTGTCTGCCATGCCGGTAGAATCCGCGCCGATGATCATCCTGCGCAATATTAGTTTAAGGCGTGGCAGCAAGATACTGCTGGAACCCTGCGACCTGACCGTACAGCCCCGCCAGCACCTGGCCCTGACCGGTGCCAACGGCTGTGGCAAATCCAGCCTGTTTGCCTTGCTGCTGGGTGAACTGGGCGCAGACAGCGGCGAAATCGAGGGGCTGGAGTCCATGCGGATCGCCAGTATGGCCCAGGAAGTTGAAGCCAGCACCGAACTGGCCCGGGATTACCTGATCGGCGGTGACACCGAGACCAGCCGGGTGCGTCAAGCACTGGCGGATGCCGAAAACAACGGCGATTTTGCCACAGCCGGCAAACTGCACAACGAACTGGAAACCCTGGGCGCTTACGATATCGAGCGCCGCGCCGAGTTGATGATGCTGGGGCTGGGCTTTGAACCCGGTGACCACCTGCGACCGGTGCAGGACTTCTCGGGGGGCTGGCGCATTCGCCTGAGCCTGGGGCGCGCGCTGATGACCCCGTCGGATCTACTCCTGCTTGACGAACCCACCAATCACCTGGACCTGGACGCCACCCTGTGGTTGCAGCAGTGGCTCAAAGCCTATACCGGCACGCTTATACTGATCTCTCACGACCGCGAATTCATCGATGCCACCTGTGAACGTGTCCTGCATATCGAACACCGCCGCATCCAGAACTACCGCGGCAATTACTCCGATTTCGAGCGCCAGCGTGCAGAACACCTGGCCCAGCAACAGGCCACCTACGAGAAACAGCAGCGGCGCATCGGCGAGATCGATGCCTTCGTGCGACGTTTCCGCTACAAGGCCACCAAGGCCCGTCAGGCCCAGAGCCGGCTCAAGGAACTGGAGCGCATGCAGGCGATTGCGCCGGCCCATGTGGATTCACCATTCTCTTTTCACTTCCCCGAACCTGAGCGGGTCAGTGATCCCCTGCTCGAACTCAGGGATGTGGACCTGGGTTACAGCGGCGAACCGGTATTGAACAAGGTCGAGCTACAGCTGCGACCTGGCAGCCGCATCGGCCTGCTGGGTAAGAACGGCGCCGGCAAATCCACCCTGCTCAAGGGCCTGATGGGGGAGCTCGATCCACTGGGCGGGGAGCGGGTACAGGGGCAACACTGTCGCATCGGTTACTTCGACCAGCACCAACTGGAATCCCTGGACCTCGGCGCCAGTGCGGCTCTGCACCTGCAGCGCCTGCGCCCGGAAGCCAGAGAGCAGGAGATTTTCGATTTTCTCGGTGGTTTCAACTTCCGCGGGGAGGTTGCCGAGGCGCCGGTCGCGCCGTTCTCCGGCGGCGAGAAAACCCGGCTGGCCCTGGCGATGACCGTCTGGCAGCGACCTGGGCTGTTGATTATGGATGAGCCCACCAATCACCTGGACATGGAAATGCGCCTGGCCCTGACCCTGGCCCTGCAGGGTTTCGAAGGGGCTGTGGTGCTGGTAACCCACGACCGTCACCTGCTGCGCAATACCGTGGACGAACTCTTGCTGGTCCACGACGGCAGCGTCGAGGAATACCGGGAAGACGTTGCCGCTTACGAAAAGTGGGTGCTGGGACGCCAGCAGGCCGAGAGCAGACCTGCCGGCGAGAGCGGCAACGAGTCCAGCCGCAAGCAGCAACGCCAGGCCGCTGCCGCGCACCGCGATCGATTGCGTTCCGTTAAAAAAGCGACGGCGGCCACCGAGAAAGAAATGGACGGCATAGAACAGCGGCTGGGAGAACTGGAAACACAGCTCGCCGACTCCGAACTCTACAACAGCGAGCGCAAGGCCGAGCTGGACGAACTGCTGCGCGAACAGGGCACACTACGCACAAGCGCCCAGAAGCTGGAGGAACACTGGCTCGAACTGCAACATGAGCTGGAGGAGCTGGAGCGAGTGAGCACTTCTTAGCGCTTCAGTACACCCTTTTTCAGAGGACCAGGAGCGCCCCGACGCAGTATACAGCTCACCCAAACGGCCTAAGACATATAAACTGTTGTTTTCTATTGGATTTCTTGATTAAGTCAAAACCATGAAATTTACATACAGAGACGCGATGTTATATGACCGCGTCCATATACTTAGCTGTTAGGCAGCTTTAACACGAGGATTCACATATGATCGGCACCTGGAGTGAATTTGCTCAACAGTACCTCATAGCGAGGGCAATCCTGACTTCTGTAACCTTCACCATTCCATTATTTTTTGTACCTATATCCTGGGCTAAAGTGCTGCAATGGAATATTCCGGCCGATACCGATCTAGCTGTATATTTTGGGCGTTGCCTCGGAGGCGTTGGCCTTGCAATTTGCGCGCTAGCTCTTCACGCGGGCATTACTGGTCAGGCGGTTGCAACAGTATTTAATCTACTGTTTGGCGTTTTCATACTTTTAACAATTGCCCACATTTGGGGTGCAATTAAGCGCATCCAGCCTATTGCTGAAACTTTGGAAATCATTTTCTAGTTTGGCCTGGTACTAATAAATGCAGCGTTTTATCCAGCGGCCTAACAAGTCAAGTAAGAGGGACTGGTCCACTGCGTGGCCCAGCCCATTCCTGAGGCGTTAGGCGTCAATTTAATCATCGGTGCCAAATGACGGATGAGCATTACAAGTGGATGAGGAAGGCAGTTGATCTTGCAACCCGGTCAGTTCCGGAATCTGACCGCGACGACCCCCCGCCAGCCGTAGGGGCTGTAATTGTCAAAGATGGCACCGAGGTGGCATCCGCTTTTCGAGGTCAGTGCGCCGCAGGTAATCATGCGGAGAAGTGTGCAATTGAATATGCAGGGGGAAGAGATCTTTGCGGTGCCGTGGTTTATACCACTTTAGAGCCATGTAGCCGGAGAAGTGCTCCAAAAGTTGCGTGCGCTCAGCGATTAATCGATCAGGGCGTCGGCACTGTCTACATTGGCCTCTATGACCCAAATCCCAAGATATATAGAGAGGGCTGGAAAATGTTGCGAGATGCCGGCATCTCATTGCGAGATTTTCCTGCGGATCTCCGCAAGGAACTACGGGAAATTAACAGCGCGTTCCTCGACCAGTATCGAACAAATAGAAATGCCAGCGGGTCGGCAACTTTCGACTATGTTAATTCGCCCATTTTCACTATTGGCGAACCGCCAGTGATTATCAATACGAAGTGGTCTCACGCAGCTTCGGGAGTGATACACGCCTATTCGGCGCGTGGCCAAATAGCCTTAGCACGGTACGCAGAGTCGCTAGACGAAATCGATGACCCCTCCGCGATGGATTTCAATCCAGATAAGCATTCTGTCACTGCAAACGACGGAAATATCATCATTTTTCGTGGCACGCAAGAGAACGTGTATGCCATAGTCAAAGTTGAGGAGGTACTTTCTTTAGATCGTGGGGATGATCGAAACGAAGTTACTTTTAGCTACGAAATTAGAACGACAAACGTCAGCGGTCCCTTAGACAGGTTTATGGAGAAAGACTGATAACGCTGGGCTTGTTGCCGACGCGAACAATTTGGTATTCGAAGGTCCCAAGTAGTATGGAGTTATGAATGAGACGAATGCAAATCCGACTATACGAGTCTGATATGAATCATTTACATGCCCTTAAAGCGGCCCTCGGAGATGCAGAGTTTAGCCGAAAGTACCCTGGCTTAGATGTATGGAGTTCGGAAGTGAGTACTCGTCAAGACGTAGGAGTCGATGGAGAAAAATCACTAGCTGAGGCGCTAAAGGCTGAAATTCCAGAAAAGTCCATTGCGCGAGCGCTTGAAGAAATGCGTATTTCTAACGAGCAACTCTCCGCTCAGAATCGTGCTATGCAAGAACAGCTGGGTAAATCGAGCGGTGTTGCGGCCCGCAATGCTCTAATTGTCGCTTTGCTAGGTGTCGTTGCGACGATAACCGCAGCCGTCTTTTTCTAGATAGCAGGTGAACAAAAGGCCCCTAACAAGTAATGTAAGTGGACGATCTCGCCGCCACTTTATTTGGCGTTAGGCAAATAATAAATGGATCCTGAGTCCAGAATATTTACTGCCCTTGGAAAGATACTTGGCAATTTCAATTTTCTTGAATTGAACTTAGGGCTCTGCTTGAGGCATTTGGAAAGCCCTCGAGATGTAAGTGCCTCTCATAGCTATCTAAGTCGCTCGGGTATGCCGGAAGTCATAGAGAGGCTCAAGAAGCGACTAGGTGAATGCGAGCACATACCGGATATAACGGAGTTCAGTCAATGGATGGGCCGCGCAGAAGAGAGCCGCCTGTTACGAAACTACTATGCTCACGCCACTTGGGAGTACCTGCCGCTGAGTGATGAGGCACTAGTATCGTTCAGGATTCCGCCATGGCGAAGGGAGATGATCGAGGAGAGTGAAGAAAGAAGAATCCGGGTAGAAGAACTTGAAGCAGAAGCTAGTCGCGTCGAAGCCGTATTCAGAGATTTCATGAAGATACGCAGAAAATACCAAATCTAATGCCTGTGGAGTTGAGAACTAGACTTAGTCAGGCAAGAGACATTGCATCCAAAGAAGTACGGAAAATGCACGCCTAACCAGGCAAGGCTGGCGCTGCGCCGTGTCTATTCGAAATCCGGGTTTTTCCAGTCCGCTGGCGCGCGAAATTCCTCGGGGGGTAACAGGCGTGAACTGTAGTCCAGGACGGCACTGATCTCTCGATCATCAAGCTGTTGAATCACGGCCACCTTCTCCGCAATCGCGTTGCGCCGCCTGCCATCGCGGATCCACTGGAACTGGCGTAAAAGATACTTGTAGTGCTGGGCTTGCAGCCGCGGGGCCAGACCATCGTTGCTTCCCTCACCAGATTCGCCATGGCAATCCGCGCAATGTTGCTGATAAAGGTCCTCGCCCAACTCCAGGTCGGTGCCAGGCCCCCGGCCGTTGGCGACACTCATCTCCAGGGTGGAGATGTATGCAGCGACGTCTGCGACAGCCTGGGTGCCTCCGATGCTCTCTACCGTTGCGTAGGGAACCATGAGCACCGAATCCCGATTACCGGCGCGAAAGTCAGCGAGTTGCTTGATGACGACCTTGCGGTGTTGGCCGGCGATTTGCGGCACGCTACCGGTAGTGCTACCCCAGCCCTCTGGATTGTGGCACGCAGCGCATTCGCGATAGATAGCCAGGCCGTTTGCGACGTCTGGTGTAAGCGTGAGTGCTTTCTCATATTCCCGGTTGGCCTTGGCCTGTAACTCTTCCCGGGATGGTGCCGAGACCTTGACCGCTTCGTTGGGGATCCGTAGCGAATCGAAGCAGTAACGCAAGGAGCGCTCGGCTTGCTCTGTCATACCCGCCCGGTACAGGCTAATGGCAAAATTGCGTTGCTTAAGGCAGGACTCAAGCGACTGCTTCAGTGCGCCATAGGGATTGGTTTTGAGCGCTTCATCCACCCGTTCGAGGTCATCATTGAACTTCGACGACGAGGCCGGGCCGGCGAAAGATAACAGCGCGCCACAAACCAGAACACAGTAGAAACGTCGAAATGTGCTTTTCATTTTAATCAGGTTAGTTCAGAGAGCGCTGCCCTGCCAAGGAAAGCGCATATGGCCTACACTTGTCGAGTTACCAGACTAACGGCCTGCACTATGAAACATCTTGTTACCCTGAGCCTTGTCCTGCTCGTCGCCTGCCAGCAACAGGAGCCCGGCAGCATTACCGCGACCGATGCCACCCCACCCACTGCGGAGAATGCGCGCGCATTCATGGCGGAGGCTGAAGACAAGGGTACCCGGCTGACCGAGACCGCCGCACGAAGTGGCTGGCTGGCGCAAACCCATATCACCTACGACACCAAGCTGATCGCTGCGCAGGATGCGCAGGTATTGGCACTGGCCGCGGTCGACGCGGCCAGCCGGGCGGCACCGTTTGACGACCTGGAGCTGGACCCGGTACTGGAACGCAAGATTCAGCGGCTGAAGCTCAAGCTGGTCGTACCGCCACCCAATGATGAAGCGCTTGCCGCGGAGCTGGCGGATATCGCACAGCAAATGCGCGCAATGTATGGCACCGGCCAGTACTGTCGGGAAGACCGCTGTTACACCCTCGATGACATGACGGAAATCCTGGCAAACAGCCGCGATGCAGACCTGCTGCAAGAACTGTGGGCGGGTTGGCGCACGGTTTCTCCCCCCATGCGCCCCCTGTTTGAGCGGCAGGCGGTTATCGCCAATCAGGGCGCGCGAGACCTGGGCTTCGCTGATCTCAGCGAGCAGTGGCGCTCCAAATACGATATGGACCCGGACGCGTTTGCAGCGGATATGGAACACCAGTGGGAGCTGGCCAAACCCCTCTACGATGCCCTGCACTGCCACGTCCGTGCGCGACTGCACGAACACTACGGCGACAGTGTGATGGATGATTCCGGCAAGATTCCCGCTCACCTGCTGGGCAATATGTGGGCGCAGACCTGGGGCAATACCTACGATCTGGTGGCTCCGGCTGAGAACCAGTCCAGCTATGACCTGAACGCGCTGGTCGAGGAAAACTTCGCCGACGAAGTGGCCATGGTGAAAACCGGTGAGGCCTTTTTCACCTCCCTGGGATTCGATGCCCTGCCTGCAACCTTCTGGGAGCGCTCCCAGTTTACGCGACCGCGGGACCGAGAAGTTGTGTGCCATGCCAGCGCCTGGAACATCGACGCGCAGAAAGATGTGCGCATCAAGATGTGCATCAAGAAGAACGCCGAGGACTTCAATACCATCCACCATGAACTCGGGCACAACTACTACCAGATGGCCTACGCGGAGCAGCCTTTCCTGTTTCGCGGCAGCGCCAACGACGGCTTCCACGAGGCACTGGGCGATACGGTAGCGCTGTCGATTACACCCGCCTACCTGGTGCAACTGGGCCTGATCGACGAGGAACCACCGGCCAGCGAAGATCTCAGTTACCTGATGAAGATGGCGCTGGAGAAAGTCGCCTTCCTGCCATTTGCCTTGCTGGTGGACAAGTGGCGCTGGCAAGTTTTCAGTGGCGAACTGCCTGCGGATCAATATAACCAGGGCTGGTGGGATCTGCGCGAACGTTACCAGGGCGTAGTCGCACCTGTACCGCGTTCAGAGGAGGACTTCGACCCGGGTGCCAAGTATCACGTTCCCGATAACACACCCTACTCCCGCTACTTCCTGGCGCATATCCAGCAGTTTCAGTTTCACCGCGCGCTCTGCGATGTTGCCGGCTTTGAGGGCCCACTACACCGCTGCTCCATCTACAACAACACTGCGGCTGGGGAACGGCTGGCGGCCATGATGGCGATGGGCACCAGTCAGCCCTGGCAGGACGCCATGGAAACCCTGACAGGCCAGCGCGCACTGGACGCATCCGCCCTGGTGGATTACTTCGCGCCCCTGAAGACCTGGCTGGACCAGCAAAACCGGGATCGACAGTGCGGTTGGTAGCAAACAAGGCACCGCAATTCTGAGAATTTTTCTTGCAATAACAAGCTCATAGGGTAAGATGCGCGACCTTCGCACCTGCTGACAGTGCTTTGTCCCCGTCAGCACCCTCACGAGATTGCTGACTATGAGCTTTGACAAACTCGGCTTGTCCGAGACACTTTTGCGCGCTGTAAACGAACAGGGCTACGACACACCTTCACCGGTACAGGCCAAGGCCATTCCGCTGGTGCTGTCCGGCCGCGACCTGATGGCTGCCGCCCAGACCGGCACCGGCAAGACTGCCGCCTTTACACTTCCCATCCTGCAGCGCCTGGCTAAAGGATCAAATCCACGCCCGGGCCACGTGCGTGCCCTGGTACTGACACCAACCCGCGAACTGGCAGCCCAGGTCCAGGCGAGCACCGCTAACTACGGCCGCCATGACCGGCTCAGCTCCGCTGTGGTTTTCGGTGGGGTGAAAATCAATCCCCAGATCGCCAAACTGCGCCGCGGTATCGACGTACTGGTTGCCACCCCCGGTCGTCTGCTCGACCTCCACGGCCAGGGGGCGGTGAGCTTCGATGACCTGGAAATACTTGTACTGGATGAAGCGGATCGCATGCTAGACATGGGCTTTATCCACGATATCCGCCGCATCGTGAAACTGCTGCCGCAACAGCGCCAGACCCTGATGTTCTCCGCCACCTTCTCGAAAGAGATTCGCGAACTCGCCTCCGGCTACCTGCAAAACCCGGCCCAGGTCGAAGTCAGCCCGCCCAACGCGACCGCGGACAAGGTGGAGCAATGGGTCTACCCGGTAGACAAGCAGCGCAAGCCCGCCCTGCTCAGCCACCTGGTGCGTGACAATAGCTGGAACCAGGTGCTGGTCTTTACCCGCACCAAACACGGCGCCAACCGGCTCAGCAAACAGCTGGAAAAAGACGGCATAAGCGCCGCTGCCATCCACGGCAACAAGAGCCAGGGCGCGCGCACCCGGGCGCTGGAGAATTTTAAGCGCGGCAAGCTGCAGGCCCTGGTGGCCACCGATATCGCCGCCCGCGGCCTGGATATCGAACAACTGCCCCAGGTAGTGAATTTTGAACTGCCGAACGTCGCCGAAGACTATGTGCACCGTATAGGCCGCACCGGCAGGGCGGGCAGCGCCGGTCATGCCTACTCCCTGGTCTGTGCCGACGAGGCCGACAATCTCAAGGGCATCGAGCAGTTGATCCGCAAGACACTGCCCCGCGAGGAAGTCGAGGGCTTCGAACCCCAGCACGCGGTACCGGAGGGCAAGGTCAGCGGTGCCAACCGCCGCAATGCCAACAAGCGGCCCTCCGGGGAAAACAATCAGCGCCGCCGCTCCCGGGATCGCCGCGCCAATAGCCAGAATGCCGGCGGACGTCGCGCTGATGGCAATCGCAATTCCCGCCGCAGCCGACGCCCCTCTGCCGCCTGATCGCTGACCGAAGCCCGGCACAAGCAGCGCCGGTTTACGCGCTGGCTTGTGTTTCTCGGGCTTCCACGCCATATTGCGCTGGACATCCCGGCCAAAGTGCCCGGGGCGACTCGTACACGAGGGCACAGCGCATGTCGAAAACCCAACTCCTGAAGGACAATATCGCCCTGGTGGCCGGGATCAGCCTGCCCGTATTGCTGGTACTGGTGTTCTGGATCGCGACGGTCATACCGAAAATGACCGTGGCTGACCCGCAACACGACATGCTCTACACCGCCGATTACTACGACTACAACGCACTCGCCAGCGGTGCCATACACCTGCAAATCAGCGACGGCAGGCTGCGCGCCGTGTTCCGCGAAACCGAGGGCCAGAACTACCGCAGCGCACCGCGGATTTACTATTTCGATGTCAGCGCCGGCAGTACCCAGGAGCTGAGTATCGAAATCCCGGCCGATGTCGAAGACGGTCAGGAACTCGAGATCCCCGAGGCAAACGGCTTGAAACTGAGCAAGAAAAACATTGCCCCTGACGGTTACAGCTTTGATGCTAACTACAGCAGCCGCGCTGGCTTCTTTTTCTTCGACAGCGGCTATCGCTACCGGGGCCTGATACGCAAGGACGGGCGCGCCATAAAAATCCCCACCCACGGCCACCAATACCAGGGCAACCTGCGCTTCCTGGGCTGGGTGTTGGAGAATGAACAGCCATGAACGAGCGCGATGACGCGCTGGCGGAAATCGTCGATATTGCGCGACGCAATCGCATCTCGCCGGAGGAGATCAGCGAGGCACTGACTGACAGCGTCACTGGAGACGACGGCGAGGGTGGTGGCATTGTCAGACGCCTGCTCGCCTACATCGGCGGCATCTTCGTCTTTGCCGGCATCGTCGTCTACATCGGCATGTTCTGGGAGGAAATGAATAGCGCGGCCCGGATCATCATCACACTGGGTTCGGGTCTGGTAGCCCTGGTTCTGGCCATGCTGACACTAACGCAGGACAAATACGCCAAAGCTGCTACCCCCCTGTTCCTCACCGCTGCCTGGCTGCAGCCCACGGGAATCCTGGTGGCATTCGAGGAACTGGGCAGCGGCGGCGACCCACAGCATGCGGCCCTGGCCACAACACTGGTTATGCTGGCCCAGTGCGTTCTGATCCTGCCACGCTACCCGCGTTCGGTACTGGTATTCCTCGCCCTGGGTTTCGGCATCCTGAGTTGCTGGAACCTGTTCGATTTACTGGAAATGGACGAGGAGCTGAACCTCCTGATCACCGGCGCATCACTGATGCTGGTGAGCTACGGTATCGACAAGACACGGCACGCGGTCATCACACCCTTCTGGTATTTCCTCGGGGGCGCCTCATTCCTGTGGGCCTCATTTGATCTGCTAGACAACACCCCGGTACACATCTTCTACCTGGGCATCACCGCCTTCATGATCTACGTGAGTACCCTGGCCCGCAGCCGCACTCTCTTGTTCTGCAGCACTCTGGCGATGATGGGCTACCTCGGCTATTTCACCGGGCAGTACTTTGTTGACTCTGTCGGCTGGCCAATCGCGCTGGTGGTTATGGGCCTGGTTCTCATCGGGCTCAGTAACCTGGCGCTGCGGATCAACCGCAAATACATCGCCGGCGGGGATACAGCAGCACCGTAGGCAAGGCGCCTAGGCCATTTGGCTGATTGATAGCAGACCGGATTTGTGATGTATTCCCGCCTTGCAAACCCACAAGAAAGGGCATCGATATGACCGCCCGGTTGTCGTGTGCCGCGACTCTCACATTGCTGCTCTGTTCTTGTATCGCCAATCCGCTGGGTGGCGGCCTGGTAGCGAATCTGTATGCCTGGGACGACAGGGCAAATCCAGTCTATTCCACGCTCTCTGACTTCAACACGGATTACGCCGGCTACTTTGACGGCAACATCGACCTGTCCAATATCCTGCAGGAAATACCGGGCTTGGAGACCAGCGCCGGTACCCCTTACCTGCTTGAGGTCTGCGACGACAATTGCCTCTACCTGGTGCTGTTCCCGGAGTATTTTAGGCTGGCAGATAACGGCGCAGTGCTGGGTTTCGGGGTCATCAGCGACCTTTCGACTTTGCTGTATCACGAGGTCAGTGATTTGCCCGCCCCGGAGGTCAAGCCAGCCCTGGATCAACTCGCAATGCGCCTCCTGGCAGGAGACAGAACCGGCGACGATCTTATCGATTACAGCGACCTGGCGCGGCTTGATTATGCGCGTTCCGACCGGGATTCCGGGTTACTGGTGAAGGGGTTAGACGAGACTTTGTCTGCACTGGCGATAATTGGTGGCGATAGTCAATCGGTGGAAACACTGATGGCGGCATCATCCTGCGACGGCTCCACGGGGAATCCCGGTGAACTCTCAAAACTGGCCGATATCGACGGCGATGGCATCTGCAACGCGCTGGACGAAGATAAGGATGGCGACCTGGTTCCCAACACTCTCGACGCTTTCGAGTTCGATCCCAGTGAGTCCAAGGACGATGACGGCGATGGCATCGGCAACTCCGCCGATCGAGACGGTACAATCTATTTCGTGGTTACCGAGGCTGTGCACCAGGCACTAACAGCAGAATTGGAGCAATTCATGGCCGATGTGAGCGAGGACACCGGGACAACGGCCGTCCTGCATATCGCCAACGACTCGCCGCTGGAGCTACGCAATGCCCTGACTAACGCGTTCCAGGAGCAAGAACTCGAGGGTGCGTTTCTGATTGGCGACATTCCATACATCATCTATGAACATGAACATCTGCCCGGGTACCGCATACTCTCTGATCATCCCTACCGCACATTTTCCTGCCCTTTCAGACTCAGTGAGGAGGATCCAGAGCTGTGGATCTCCGTCTACGGGGCATCTGTGCTGGCGCGTTGCCTGCCTGATATTTGGCTATCTCGCATCAAGTCTCCGCAGAGCGGGGACGAAGCGATGGAGGATCTGCGGAATTATTTCGAGAAGAATCATCGCTTGCGGTACACACTGGCGGACGAACAACGCCTGTATTTTGGACGGGCCACACCGAGGGAGTATACAGATGATTTCGTACCCCTGGCTGCGGATGCCCTCCAGAACCACCCCCTATATGAACCCTCCCAGGTGGATATCAACCAGTCTGTTTCACCCCAGGACCAGATGAACGGCTGGCTCAATGCACTGGCCAGTAACCGTGACATGGTATGGCTGAATGTTCACGGTTGGCCCACAGGTGTGCAGTTCCAGGGGCTGGAATCTAACGAACTCCTGAATTTTGGATCTGCTGAGCTCGAAGGCTTCCCAATTCGAGCCCGCGTCGTGGAAATGGTGAGCTGCTCGGTCGGCAAATTCACCAGGGATGACTATATGGCCGGCAGAATTTTGTTCGAAGGCGATACCTTACTGGTGAAAGCGTTCACCGAGGTCACCTTTGTCTCGACGATAGCAGGCATAAATGACTTTCGCTATCTCTATCGGGCACTGGGGCTGGGCAACTCCTTTGCCGACACCTATAAGTACTACTTTTCCGGCACACCCGGACACTATTTTGGTGATCCAACGATAAGACTGCGAACCCGGGCTCTGCCACAAAATCGGCCGAAGTTGGTTGTCGATGACGAGCACTTCACGGGTTTCTTCGACTACAGCTTTGATTTTGGTACCGTGGAAACAGGTGACATCAAGGAACATGACCTTCAGATCACCAACACCGGCACAGAAGACCTGGTGCTGAACGGCGTGTGGATACCCGGCCGAGCCAATGCCAATGGGGGTGTCATCCAATCCACTTCCGGTCTAATTTTCGAGATGCCCAGTGTCAAACCCCCCGTTGCCGATTTCAATTACACGTTGACGATAGCTCCCGGCGACACGACGCCTCTAACTTTTGCATTCAACCCGGATGCGAACAATGACAAGAGCCTACCCAGCGGAACAATCTATACCGGCGTCTTCCACATCTTTACCAACGACCCCATCTCACCGACGTTCAGGGTATTTGTGCGCGGCCGCGAATTAAAAAATGACTAGAACCGCCGAACAGCCAGTCTTTCTATATGGCCATTTGGCCGATTGATTGCACGCAGGTTCTGTGGTTTATTGCCGCCTCGTAAACTGCCAATAAAGGCTAAAGTATGACCCTCCGGCCGCCGTTCGCCGTCTTTTTACCCCTGATCCTGTGTTCCTGTATCGCCAATCCCCTGGGTGGCGGTCTTGTAGCGAATTTGTATAGCTGGGATGACAGGAACAATCCGGTATTTACCACCCTGAGCGACACCAACCTGGACTACGCCGGCTTCTTCGACGGCAATGTGGATCTCTCCACAATCCTGCAACAGGTACCAGACCTCGATACCAGTACCGGTACACCTTACCTGCTCGAGGTCTGCGCGGAGGAATGCCTCTACCTTGTGCTCTTCCCCGAGGATTTCAGACTGGATGAATCCGGCACTGTAAAAGGCCAGGGTGTGCTAAGTAAGCTATCCACGTCGCTGTACTACGAGGTGATGGATTTACCGGCCGCTGAAGTCAGGGATGCCCTGGACCAGCTGGCACCACAACTGCTGGCCGGCGACAAGAGTCGCGACGGCGTCATCGATTACAGCGACCTGGCCAGGCTCGATTACGGCCGATCGAACCGGGATGTCGGGCTGCTGGCTGAAGGGGTCCACGATGCCCTGACGTCCCTGGACGCCGCCGGCGACGGCACCGCATCCGTCGAGACAATACTGGCCAACGCGTCCTGCGGACCGGGCTCCGTTGATACCGACGGTGACGGTATCTGCGACGCACGCGATCCCGACAAGGATGGCGACCTGGTACCCAATGCCCTCGACGCCTTCGAGCTCGACCCCACAGAATCCAAGGACGATGACGGCGATGGTATCGGCAATTTCGCCGACCGGGATGAAACCATTTACTTCGTAGTTACCGAGGTCGTGGCCCAGGAGCTGGCGACGGAACTCGAGCAGTTTATGGCCGACGTTGCCGCCGATAGCGGCACCACACCGGTACTGCACATAGCCACAGAGTCCACCGTGGAACTGTATAACACACTGCAAACGGCTTTCCGGGAGGACGGTCTGGAGGGCATCTTCCTGATCGGCGACGTCCCACACTTTATCGTGGAGCAAAAGTATCGCCCCGAGTACCGTCACCTGTCAGACCATCCGCTGCGTGCATTTAACTGTCCTTTCAAGCCCAACGAGGAAGAACCGGGATTATGGACGGCACCTTACGGTAGTTCTGTACTGAACCGCTGCCTTCCGAATGCCTGGGCAGCACGCATCAGCTCACCGCAAAGTGGTGCTGCCGCGCTAGAAGACCTGCGCAATTACTTTGAGAAAAATCATCGACTGCGCGGCACAATGGCAGCCCAGCCGGGCATGTACTATGGGATCGCAATGCCCCGGGAGATAACGGAGGATTTTGCACCGACGGCTGCCCGGGTGTTCCAGGAGCACCCCCTCTTTGACAGCGAGCAAATCGAAGTTCAGCAAAGCCTTTCGCCCCACGACCAGAAAAATGGCTGGCTCGATGCCCTGGCCAGCGAGCGGGACATAGTCTCGCTCAATGTACATGGCTGGTCGAGGGGTGTGCAGTTCCAGGGCCCGGAAGAGCACGATTTCCTCAACTTTTACTCTCCAGACCTGGAAGACATACGAGTAAGAGCCAGGGTTATCGATATGTCCAGCTGCTCCGTTGGCAAGTTCACCACACCCGATTATATGGCCGGAAAGCTTTTGTTCGCTGGCGATACCCTGCTGGTTAACGCGTTTCCCGAGATCACCCTAGTCGCCGGTTCGGCAGCCGAAACAAAATTTCGCAATCACTACCGGGCACTGGGGCTAGGCCGCTCATTTGCCGACACCTACAGGCACTACTTCTCCGGCACCCCCGGGCACTTTTTTGGGGATCCGACTATTCGCCTGCGCGACTTTACTCTCCCAAAGGACCGACCGCGGCTAATCGTGGACGATGATCATTTCACGGATTTCTTCGACCACAGGTTTAATTTCGGCGCCGTAAAGCGAGGCGAAATCAAGGAACATGACCTGCGTATCGCCAATACCGGCACTGAAGACCTGGTCTTGTGGGGATGGTGGAGAGGCACATACACCAATGCCAATGGGGGGCTCATAGAAGGCCCACAAGGCCTCAAGTTCACGCTACCCAATCTGAGGCCGCCGACAGCTGACTTTTACTTCGAACTCAGAGTTCCGCCGGGGACTTCCACTCCGCTCACGTTTGCCTTTGAGCCGGGGGTCAACAAGGATCAGAACCACCCGGTTGAATCTACATACACCTCGGTTTTCCGCATCTACACGAATGACCCCATCTCCCCGGCATTCCGGGTATTCGTCCGCGGGCGCGCTCTAAAAAGCGACTAGAACCAAAAAGTCCGCCCGTCAGGGACACTTGTAGACGGTAAAGGTCCTCTGACCATCTGCCGTGACCGGGCCAGCCGGAACGATGGCGTTGCCGCCCATTCCGGCTGCGTGATTGCGGGCCAGGGTTTCCAGCTCGGTGGCGACCTTCTCGCTGTTGCGATCGATGCTGGCGACCTCGGATTTGCCGATGGACTTGGTGCTGCCCACTTTCTCACAGGCCGGGTCAGCACTGCTCATCACCCGCACCGCTTCGCCCTCCGGGGTCAGCTTCACCCAGGTGCAGCCGGTCAGGGCAATGCTAAGTGCTACTGCAGGAATAGTCGCGTGCTTGATCATATTTTCACTCCGCTCTTTGTTGGTTATCTGATTATCGAATTTCACGCCCGTGCAGCAAGCAAACGCAGCTTGTCTTCCCGACTCAGGGCCTTGAGCGCAGCCTCTCGCTGTTGCGCCTCGGCCCGGTCCGTGCAGCTCTCGGACCAGACCAGTTCCACCGGCCGGCGACCCCGGGTATAGCGGGCACCGCCTACCAGTTCACCGTTGTGCTGTTTCACACGCCGGTCGAGGTCGGTGGCAACGCCGGTATAGAGGCTGCCGTCGGCGCAACGCAGCATATAGACATGCCAGTCGCTCAACGCAGGGCCAGTACCTGTTCGACACACTGCCCGATGCCCTTGTAGGCATCGTTGACACAACCGGCCAGCATATAGGCCGGGGTGGTGACCATCTTCCGCTCCGTGTCTACCCGTGCTTCCTCCACCGGGCACTCCAGGTGCACCCCGCCCATGGCGCCGATGGCGTCGGCGGTCTCCGGATCGTTGCCGATCGTGCACTGGGTGCCCTCGCCGCAGATAGCTGCCGCCATCACCGGTGCAATGCAGATCAAGCCGATGGGTTTGCCCGCCTGGTGCATGGCCTGGGCAAAGGCCAGGAAATCCGATTGCACGGCCATATCGGCACCGGCCACTGCGAAATTGCACAGGTTCTTGGCGGCACCGAAACCACCAGGCACGATCAGGGCGTCGTAGTCATCGGCGCTGGCATCGGCCAGGTCGATAATGTTACCGCGAGCGATCCGGGCCGCCTCTTCCAGCACATTGCGAGACTGGCCCTCGGCGGGCTCACCGCTGAGATGATTGACCACGTGCATTTGCTCGATATTGGGCGCCATACACTGGTACTCCGCCCCCGCCTGCTCCAGGCAGAGCAGGGTCAGTACCGCCTCGTTGATTTCCGCGCCGTCGTAAACGCCGCAACCGGCCAGCACAACTGCTACCTTGCCCATGGAATTACCTCCTCTCGATACGTCTTGTCTTCAGTTCAGCCACAACAAATTCCTGGCGATCACCGCGGAGCTGCACCCCGGCGCCAGCCATGTAATTTTTCCACCCAGCCCAGCAGACCTTCCGGTTTACGCGCCTTGCGCCACTCGCCGGCGACAAACTTGTTGGTCTCCGACAGTGTCGGGTAGACATGAATAGTACCGAGAATTTTGTTGAGGCCAATACCCTGTTTCATGGCCAGTACATACTCCGCCAGCAACTCGGCCGCGTGGTAACCGACAATGGTAACCCCGAGAATACGGTCCTTGCCGGGCACTGTCAGCACCTTGATGAAGCCATGATCCTCGCCATCGGCAATAGCCCGGTCCAGGTCATCGATGTCGTAGCGTGTGACCTCGTAGTCCACGCCCTGTTCCTTCGCCTCCAGTTCGTTCAGGCCCACCCTGGCCACTTCGGGGTCGGTGAAGGTGGCCCAGGGGATGACCGAGTAATCCACCTTGAACTTGCGCAGGAAGCCAAACAGGGTATTAACCGCCGCGTACCATGCCTGGTGGCTGGCGGTGTGGGTGAACTGGTAGGGGCCAGTGATATCACCGCAGGCAAAGATCGTGGGCACGCTGGTGCGCAGATACTCGTCGACCTCGATGGTACCGTTGCCGCGCAGCTCTATACCGAGTTCTTCCAGGCCCAGGCCCTCGGTGTTGGGCTTGCGCCCCACCGCCACCAGCACCCGGTCAAACTCCAGGCTGCGTACCTCGCCGCCATAATCGAAATCGGCCCAGTTGGCACCGTTTTCCCGGCGAAATCCGACTGCGCGATGATTGGTCAACACGGTAATACCCTGGCCGGTAAAGACCGATTCCACGTGGGCGGCCACCTCGCTGTCCTCCCGCGGCAGGAGCTGCGGCATCATATCGACCACGGTGACCTGGCAGCCGAGCCGGGCAAAGGACTGGGCCAGCTCACAACCGATGGGCCCACCGCCCATTACCAGCAGCCGTTCTGGCAGTTCGCGCAGGTCCCAGAGAGAATCAGAGGTCAGGTAATCCTGCTCAGCAAGCCCTGGGACCGGCGGCACCAGGGGACGGGCGCCGCTGGAAACGATGATATGGCGGGCACTGCGCACCTCACCGTCGATTTCCACCTCCCAGGGGGAAATCAGGCGGGCATTGCCGGAGATACAGTTCACGCCCAGGCCGGTAAATCGCTCAACAGAGTCGTGGGGTTCGATGCGCCGGATCACCCCCTGGACCCGCTCCATCACCGCCGGGAAGTTGACCGCCACATCTACCGGCGCCAGGCCGAATTCCTGTGAACGCCGCAGATAATCGGCCATGCGCGCCGAGCGAATCAGTGCCTTGCTCGGCACGCAACCGGTGTTGAGGCAATCGCCGCCCATTTTGTGGCGTTCCACCAGGCTGACTTTTGCCCGCACGGTGGCCGCGATCAGTGCCGCCACAAGGCCGGCGGAACCGGCGCCGATCACGATCAGGTTGTCGTCGAAAACAGCAGGTTTTTTAAATCGCTTTAGTACCCGCCGACCCTTGATCCAGGCCAGCAGCCATTTCGCGAGCAGGGGAAAAATGCCAAGCAGTACAAAGGAGATGATCAGCCCCGGCGACAATATTCCGCCAAGACCCTCCAGCTGGCCCAACTGGGTGCCGGCGTTCACATACACCGCGGTGCCCGCCAGCATGCCCAGCTGACTGACCCAGTAGAAGCGCCACAGTGAGATTGGCAGCACGCCCATGACCAGGTTGATCACGAAAAACGGGAACAGCGGTACCAGCCGTAACCCAAACAGGTAAAACGCCCCGTCGCGCTCAAAGCCGGCATTCACCGAGTGCATCTGCCGCTCGAACCTGCCCTGTACCCAGTCGCGGAGCAGGATACGCGCCACGGCGCAGGCCAGGGTGGCGCCGATGGTGGAGGCAAAAGACACCAGCAGCAGGCCGTACCAGAACCCGAACAGGGCACCCCCGGCCAGGGTCATCACCGCCGCACCGGGCAGGGACAGGCCGGTAACGGCAATGTAGACGAGGAAATAGTAGAGCCGGGTGAGCCAGGGATGTTCGGCATAGTAATTGCGCAACCCGCCCATGCTGTCCTGCACCGCCTCGAGACTGAAATAACGCCCCAGATCAAAGACAAACCAGGCACCAATCGCCAAGGCCACCACAACCAGTACCACCAGCTGTTTTTTCTGCATCCCCACCACCTGTTTTTTGTGAACGCCTCTTGGGCACCCTGTTTGTACGCAGGTTCAACGGAGCTTATATCAATTACGGCTATGAGAATGACAAAAAACTCTAACAGCTACCGCGGTTTTCTTGTGGTCCCGCCTTGCAATGGTATGATTGGCCCCCATATAAATCTGGCCCCAGAGCCAAAATGGAGAAAATTTTTATGAGTGATCAAATCGTTCACGTTACCGATTCAAGCTTCGATGCAGAGGTGCTTAATTCAGAAACCCCGGTATTGGTGGATTTCTGGGCAGAGTGGTGCGGCCCCTGCAAGATGATCGCCCCGGTACTTAATGAGATCGCTGATGAATACGCCGGCAAGCTGAAGGTATGCAAGGTCGACGTCGACGCCAATCCCGATGTGCCGCCGAAATTCGGCATTCGTGGCATCCCCACGCTGATCCTGTTCAAAGGCGGCAATGCGGAGGCTACCAAGGTCGGCGCGCTGTCCAAAACGCAGCTCACGGAGTTCGTTGAGGAGGCCATCTAAGGCCTGACTTTTTTGACCCGGGGGGTATGGACGCCCCCCATTCACCGTGCTACATTGCCCCTCAGCAGCGCATTCCCGCGCCGCGACATTACCCAAAAAAACAATACTTGTTCTTCCTTTAAGGCTTTTTTGCTGTACGCAAGCTTTCACTGCATCTGCGGACCTTCTCGGGTTGCGCACTAACATCATCCTTACAAAGACCTCCTTTTATTCCCTATGAATCTGACTGACCTCAAAACCAAATCCACCCAGGAACTGATCGACATTGCGAAAGAGATCGGCCTCGACAACATCGGCCGCTCGCGCAAGCAAGACATTATTTTCTCAATCCTCAAGCGCCATGCAAAAAGCGGAGAGGACATCTACGGTGATGGCGTCCTGGAAATCCTGCAGGACGGTTTCGGTTTTCTGCGCAGCGCCGAGGGCAGCTATCTCGCCGGCCCCGATGATATCTACGTATCACCCAGCCAGATTCGACGCTTTAACCTGCGTACAGGTGATTCGATTGCCGGGAAAATCCGACCACCGAAAGACAGCGAGCGCTACTTCGCCCTGCTCAAGGTCGGCGAAGTCAACTTCACGAAGCCGGAAGACTCCAAGCACAAAATCCTGTTCGAGAACCTGACGCCGCTGTTCCCCAATGAACGGCTGCAGCTGGAGAAGGGCAATGGCTCCACCGAGGACCTGACCGGGCGCATCATCGACCTGGTAGCACCAATCGGTAAAGGCCAGCGAGGACTGCTGGTAGCACCGCCCAAGGCCGGCAAGACCATCATGATGCAGAACATCGCCCAGGCGATTATCAGCAATAACCCGGAGTGTGACGTCATCGTGCTGCTGATTGACGAACGCCCGGAAGAAGTGACCGAGATGCAGCGCTCGGTGGGCGCACAGGGCGCAGAGGTCGTGGCATCCACCTTCGATGAGCCGCCCTCGCGGCACGTACAGGTCGCCGATATGGTGATCGAGAAGGCCAAGCGCCTGGTGGAACACAAGCGCGATGTCATCATCCTGCTGGACTCCATCACCCGCCTGGCTCGCGCTTACAACACAGTAATCCCCAGTTCCGGCAAGGTACTTACCGGCGGTGTCGACGCTCACGCCCTGGAGCGCCCCAAGCGGTTTTTCGGTGCGGCCCGTAACATCGAGGAAGGCGGCAGTCTCTCCATCATCGCCACCGCACTGGTCGATACCGGCTCCAAGATGGATGAAGTCATCTATGAGGAGTTCAAGGGCACCGGCAACATGGAACTGCACCTGGATCGCAAGATCTCCGAAAAGCGCGTCTACCCCTCTATCAATATCCGTCGCTCCGGCACCCGTCGCGAAGACCTGCTCACCGGCGAGGATGAGCTGCAGCGCATGTGGATCCTGCGCAAGCTGCTGCACGGCATGGAAGACCTTCCGGCGGTAGAGTTCCTGCTCGACAAGCTCAAGGACACCAAGACCAACGAGGAATTCTTCCTCTCTATGAAGAGGAAGTAATTCCCTTTCATGCAATACGCGGATCTGCGCGAGTTCATAGCCTTTCTCGAGTCCCGGGGAGAACTACAGCGCATTTCCACCGAGGTCGATCCCAATCTCGAGATGACCGAGATCTGCGACCGCACCCTGCGCCAGGGCGGTGCCGCGCTGCTGTTCGAGAATCCCAAAGGCTTCAACACCCCCGTGCTGGCCAACCTGTTCGGTACCGAGCAGCGTGTCGCCCTGGGCATGGGCCAGGAGAGCCTGCAGGGCCTGCGCGAGGTGGGCGAATTACTGGCCTACCTGCGACAACCCGATCCACCGAAGGGCCTGAAGGACGCCTGGGAAAAAATGCCGGTGTTAAAGCAGGTACTGAACATGGCGCCGAAAGTGCTCAACAATGCGCCCTGCCAGCACCACGTGAAAAGCGGTGACGAAGTCGACCTGGGGCAGCTGCCCATACAGACCTGCTGGCCGGGCGATGCCGGCCCGCTGGTAACCTGGCCCCTGGTCATTACCCGCGGCCCGGAGAAGGAGCGCCAGAACCTGGGCATCTACCGCATGCAGGTAATCGGCAGGAACAAGTTGATCATGCGCTGGCTCAGCCACCGCGGCGGCGCACTGGACTACCGTGACTGGCAACTCAAGCACCCCGGCGAGCGCTACCCGGTGGCCGTCGCCCTGGGCGCCGATCCGGCCACCACCCTGGGTGCAGTGACGCCGGTACCCGACAGTATTTCCGAGTACGGTTTTGCCGGGCTGCTGCGCGGCGCCAAGACCGAGGTCGTGCGCTGCTACAGCGAGGCCTGTCGCGAACACGACCTGCAGGTGCCAGCCAGCGCCGAATACATCCTGGAAGGCTACCTGGAACCCGGTGAGCTTGCAGAAGAGGGCCCTTTTGGCGACCACACCGGCTACTACAACGAGGTCGAAACTTTCCCGGTATTCACCGTGGACACCCTTACCCACCGGGAAAATCCCATCTACCACAGCACCTATACTGGCCGACCGCCGGACGAGCCCTCGGTACTCGGCGTCGCCCTCAACGAGGTGTTTATTCCCATCCTGCAGAAGCAGTTTCCGGAAATTGTCGATTTTTACCTGCCGCCGGAAGGTTGCTCCTACCGCCTCGCGGTCATCACCATGCGCAAGGAGTACCCCGGCCATGCCAAGCGGGTAATGCTGGGAGCCTGGTCATTCCTGCGCCAGTTCATGTACACCAAGTTCCTCATCGTCACCGACGACGATATTAACGCACGCGACTGGGAAGACGTGATCTGGGCTATGACCACACGCATGGACCCACGACGTGACTCGGTATTTATCGACAATACGCCGATCGACTACCTGGATTTCGCGTCGCCCGTATCCGGGCTCGGCTCCAAGGTAGGCTTCGATGCCACCAGCAAGTGGCCCGGGGAAACAGACCGCGAGTGGGGCAAGCCCATCGTGATGGATGAGTCCGTAAAGGCCCGCATCGACGACATCTGGAATGAGCTCGGGATTGATCAACAGGATCGATAACTGCTGCTAGACTAGGCAGCCAAATAAGCCGGAACCACGAAATGCGTCGAATAAACCGCTATATCCTGATCGTCCTCATCGTTATCCTGGGCATCTATATTGCCCTGCTCGACACCCTGGCCAAGCCCCTGTTCGAACAGCAGGCTACCGAGATGTACGGTGCCGAGGTCAGTATCGATTCGCTGACTGTTTCGCCCTTTGTCGGCAAGGTCACCTTGTACCAACTGCAGGTGACCGACCGCCGCAAGTCGACGCGCAACCTGGTCCAGGCCGACCGCGCCTACATCGACATCGATATCCTCAAGCTGGCCCAGGACATCATCGAGGTCGACGACATGGAGGTGGACGGCCTGGTCATCATGAACCCGCGCACCGTCCCCGGTGAGATCCTGAGGCCGCTGCTACCCGAGGACAGCGACATTGCCACCGCCGGCCTGCCCACATTCAAGCTGCCGGACGCCGATGCCCTGATCGAACAGCAACGCGACAAACTGCAGCAGGATATCGACAGCTTCAAGAACACCATCGAGGCCAAGCGCACCGAATGGGAAGTGAAGATCGCCAGCCTGCCCAATGAGAATGACATCGACGCCTACAAGGCGCGCATCAAGAAGCTCAAGAAATCCGGTGGACTGGCAGACAAGCTGAAGGCCATACAGGAAGTGCAGGCCATCTACGCCGAGGTTAACCAGGACGTCGAAAGGATAAAATCCATGCGCCAGGAGTTTCGTGGCGACATCCAGACCATGCGCGAGCTGGTTGACACTGCCACGGCGCTGCCCCAGAAACACGTCGACGAACTTGTGGCCTCCCTGGGATTGAGCGATGAACAGCTGGCCCAGGTGGGCAGCCGGTTACTGCGCGGTGACCTGAGTGGTCTGCTGCAGCAGGTCCTGGCGCCCCTGGCCTACTCCGCCGACGGTGAAATCAGCGTCGAGGACAGCACACCGATATTCATCCGCCGGGCGACCGTCAATGGCTCCCTGCTGCCGTCGGCCGCAGGCCTCAATGCCAACGGCGAACTACAGGATTTCGCCTGGCCGCTGGAACTGGCGGACCAGCCTGCGCTGCTGAAAATCGAGGGCAGCAGTATCGACGGCGGTGCACTGATGGTCGATGCCAGGGTCGATCATAGAGGCAGCCCGGATGACGCCGTCAAGGTCTCCATCACCAACCTTCCCCTGCGCGACATGCAGCTGGCCGGTACCGATGAGCTGGCAATCCTGATGCTGCAAACCCTGGCCAATGTCGATGGCGAGATGCGCATTGAAGGCGACGCCCTGAGTGGCGAATTTACCCAGCGTTTCGTCAAGACCCTGTTCGACACCAGCCTTAGCGAGGATGCGGGCGATGCGGCGCAATTGATCGCCACGGTGCTCGATGCGAGCACCGAATTCATGATGCAACTGGGGCTCAGCGGCACGCTGCAATCACCGCAATTGAGCTTTGACGCCGATCTCGGGGAGTTGATCGAGACCACCCTGCGCCAGGCAATCAGCGCTCGGATCGGCGAATTGACCCGGGATCTGCAGAACGGGATTGCCGCTGAAATCGGCCCGGAAATACAATCCGCCCGCGAGCAGTTCGCCGTGCTGGAACGCTTGCAGGGCGACCTGGAGGCCAACCTGAGGAAGCTGAACCAGGTTTCCCGCTAGGTTTAACGGGCGCGCACAGACCGCGCCTGTTCGCGCTCCGGCAGGGGTAGTTCGGGCAAGTTGGTTTCCCGCAGCAGCAGGCCCTCGCGGTAAAATTGTGCGCTCTTCTCCCGCTCACCCAGGCTGAACAGCAAGCGCGCCAGCTCGGCGCAGGTTTCTGCACTGGGTTGCAGTCGATGACTGGTCTCGAAATACTCCCTGGCCTTGCCCCAGAGATTATTCCGTAAGGAAAGACGCCCCAGGCAGAGCATCAGGCTGGCATCTTCCGGGTGTTTGACCAACCAGGATTCAGCCTGCTTCAGGCGCCGGGCCGGGTCACGACCGCGGATGCGGCCGTACTGGGCAACCAGCCGGCCGTCCCATTGCCGCTTGATAGCCTTGGTCAGGACTTTCTCAGCCTCGATGTCATCGCCGCTCTCGAGCAGGACTCGGCCATAATTCTCAACCAGCGCCGCCTGCTTGCGCTGCTCAGCCGGCAACTTGCCCCAGACCTGCTTTACCTCAGTGGGGTCGGCTTCGCTCAACAGGCTTGTGTAAGCCTGTTTTTCCATGGCGGCAAGCTCTCCGGAATCAAATACCCGCCGCTTCTTCAACCGCGGCAGCATCCTGATCAGTTCCTGCCAGTTGCCGAGACCGTACTGGGCCTTGGCCAGCAGGCGCAATTCCTGGGCATTGGGTTTACCGGAGCTGTGCTCGGCCACCGCGTCTATTACCGCCTGGAACTCACCCGCCTCAAGCAAGACGCCGGTTTCTGCCAGGCGGCGACTGTAGGCACGCAAGCCCAGCCAGTCGCTGACCACGCCCCGGGTTGCCAGTAGTTTGCGCAGCAGGCGAAAACTGACATAGAACAGGAGATTAAAGACCACCAACAGCAGCAAGCCTACCCAGAGACTGGTCTCGATAGTGGTAAGCCCCCAGGAAATCAGAATATAGCCGGGGTCGGACTCTATCAGGGCGACCAGGCCGACCGCCGCCAGAAGGGACAGCAGTACCAGTATGAACAGGCGCCGCATTATCAGGGACCGCCTGCAGCCGCGTGACGCGCGCTGATGGCGTTCTTCACTGCAGTCATTGAGGCATTGATATCCAGGTATTCCCGGGTGATATCAAGGGCCTGCAGGGACTCCAGTTCCGCATCCAGGGCAGTGACACCCGCCTCATCAAAACTGAAGAACTCTCCCAGCCAGCGGCGACTGGCGGTGAGGCTTTCCGCGTAGAGCAATTCATTACCCGCGAGCAATGCCGACTGTGCCTGTGCTACCAGCATGCGCAGATTTTGCCTGACAAGTTGCTCCCACTGGGGATCCATCAGTGGCTGGTAGGGTGTTTCCCTCCGGCGAATCACCAGGTAGGCCGACAGCTTTGCGGCCGCCGCCGCGAAGCCGTGATCCAGCCGTTCACGCCAACCGGCATCCGGGGTCAGTTCCGGCATTTCCGCCGTCGCCTGTGGTAACTCAAACAGCACCAGCTTATCCACCTGCCCGGCTAGTGCCTGCAAGCGCAGCCATGTACCGTCGATATCCAGGGGGGGCACCGCGCGGAGGGCGGCGAGGTCGGCAGCGATGGCGCGGCGAACATCCAGCAGTTCCACACTGTCCAGTTCCTGCAAGATGGCATCGGCACTGCTCAGCAGTGCCTGCGCAGAACGCACATCGTTTGCCATCAACAGGCGCTGGTGGGCCAGGCGCAACAGGTATTCAGCTTCCGCCAGGGACCAGTCGGAGCGGTCGGCGCTGCTCATTTCCAGCAGGCGCTGGCGCTGGCTGCGCAGGCTGGCCTGCATGGTTTCCAGTTGCGCCAGTTGCTGGTCCTGGAACTGCTTGAACTGGGCCTGGAGCTGTTCCAGGCTCTGGCGGGATTCGCTGCGAACAGCATCGCTGCTGCGCTGCAGTTCCTGTTGGCTGGCCGTAAGTCTCTGCTGCATGCTGGCGAGCTCACCCTGCAGCTCCGGGTCCTCGCGCTGCATTTCCAGATAAAGATACCCAGCCACAGCCAGGGCAGCGAGGGAGAGTAGCAGCGCCAGGATGCCCAGCCCACCACCGCCTTTTTTAAC
>Ga0056115_1000024_pt1 | contig 106633 bp, 99 predicted proteins | sample WorMetOlspDAHAB1_FD_77007 | JGI IMG/M metagenome (GOLD analysis project Ga0056115, IMG submission 77007) | Marine gutless worms symbiont microbial communities from Max Planck institute for Marine Microbiology, Germany - Olavius sp. DAHAB.1 ...
AACGACTACCGAGAAAGGCACTATCCAGATGCTCTGCCATAGATAGAGGTAGGGCAGCACGGCAAAAACCCCGATCAGGAGCGGTAAGCACACAAAGACGTAGAACACCGGCAGCAGGTTATAGGCCCGATTGCCGGTGAAGGTGAGGTAGCGGGCTTTCTCGAGTACCTCGGTCTTTTGCTCCTCGCTAAGGGAATCCCAGACGGGGTTTTCTTGCGAGTAGAGTTTGTCTTCGTACATATTGCTCCCCCGTTGTGTCACTGCCGACTCTCGAAAATCCGATCAATTAGTTTTGGATTAAGTCGAACTAGTACGTACATGACTACGATTGGAATCATGTAGACAGCTAGTAGTTCTAGTGATTCTTCACCGTAGTCAGCGGGCAGCACCCCAGCAATCAGGAACACGATTGTGATGGAAAGCAAGAATCCGCCACACATCCATGAGAAGAACGCTTTCTGCCTGTCATTCATTGCTTCAGTCCCGTGTTCATATGTGAGTCCGCTCGCCTAGTTCCGATCATTCGCGCACAGACTCGTGATCGGAACTAGATTGAATTGGTCAGGAAGGATTAGAGATCTTGTTGGATCTCCGGCGACCGCCGCCTCCAGAAGTTGCGAGCACATAACCTACGCCAACAACTATGCCAACTCCGGCGCCTACCAAACCACCAACGCGTGCGCCCCAGACCGCGCCGGCAATGGCGCCGCTGGCTAAGCTGGCAGCGGCCCCGATACCTACACCAGCCATACCGGCAGCAACATCCCCGCCACCGTGTACCTGCTGGATTTCATTCATAGTCAATTCGTTCATTTCGAACTCCCTCTCTATTTACTTGGGCTCACACACCATTGTGTGAACCTGTATCACGGCACTCCTGCCGCAATTCGATTACCCAGCCTCAATTTGGTGCAGCAGTAATTGAGGCCGGGTTGTTTACTCAAAAAACTTGTCGACCTGTTCAGGGTTTTTTCTCACCCAGATATGCATTGCTACTCCGATTACAGCGTAAACCAGTACTAGAAGCAGTTGAGTTCCTAGATCCCACAGAGGCACCATTCCCCCAGCATAGATAGTCAGCGTCGCACAGATGCAAAATGAAACGAACATGGACCAGAACAGTACTTTTTGGTTTTTACTCACGGCTTCCCCCGCTAAATCAGGATTCCGGTAAGAGGTGGGCTACATGAGCCCACCCGTTGATCAGTGAGATGTCACTGCCATTTTTCGGTGTCGACCACCACCTCCGGTAGCCAGTGAATACGCAACAGTTATTGCAGCACCGAGCACGAAGCCAGCGACCCCGCCGATCATTGCGCCTCGCGCACCACCAACGACGGCACCTACAGCATAGCTAGCAACGGAACCGGCGAGACCACCGGCTAGCCCCATTGCGACATCGCCGCCTCCCTGCACCTGTCTTAACTCATCTACAGTCAATTCGTTCATTTCGAACTCCCTCTCTGTTTACTTGGGTTCACACACCATTGTGTGAACCTTTATCACGGCACTCCTGCCGCAATTCGATTACCCGGTCGGCCATCTTGATGGTTTCCGGGCGGTGAGCAACGAGCACGCGGGTGATGTTCAGGGTCGCGATATGCGCGTTGATCAATTTTTCGGTTTCGATGTCCAGGTGGCTGGTGGCTTCGTCCAGGAACAGGATGGCGGGTTCCCGGTAAAAGGCCCGCGCCAGCATGATGCGCTGGACCTGCCCGCCGCTGAGTGACGAGCCCATGTCCCCGACTGGGGTGTTGTATTGCATGGGCATATGCATGATGTCCTCGTGAATACAGGCCATGTCGGCGCAGCGAGCCACCTTCTCCAAGTCTAGTCGATGGTCGTAGCAGGCGATATTGTCGGCAATGCTGCCGCTGAGCAGCTGGTCATCCTGTAACACAGCGGCAATCTGCTGGCGGTAGTGGGGCAGATTGTGCAGCGGCGTGTTGTCGATACGGATCTCCCCCTCGGCGGGTTGCAGCAGCCCCATCAGGATTTTTAACAGGCTTGTTTTTCCGCAACCACTGGGCCCGACAATGGCCACAGTTTCTCCGGGGCGGATGAGAAGGTTCAGGTCCCTAAACACAGGGGCACCGAACTCGCTATAGTTGCAGGCGAGTGACCGCCCTTCGATTCGCCCCCTTAGTTTTCGCCCGTTGGTTTGCTCAAGAGGTGTGGCCTCGTGTCGGTGCTCCGGCGTGGTATAGGCAATATCGGCAATGCGCTGCAGGTGTACGCCCAGCATCTTGATCTCGATGAGCTGGTTGATCAGGCCATCCATGGCGCCGACGAAGCGTTGCTTGTAACTCATGAAGGCGAAGAACATGCCGATGGTGAGAACGCTGCCCATCACCGCAAGAGCACCGAAGTAGACCACCAGAATATTCTCGACGCCGAATAACAGGGTGTTGGCGGCGGTGTATCCGATGCCAAGCCGCGCGATGCCGATATCCTTGTTCATGGCCTGGGCGAGGCGATTCTGCCAGTGACCCTGTCGTTCGGTTTCCCGTTGGAACAACTTGATAGTCTGGATGGCGCGAACCGATTCGATCAGGCTCGATTCAGTGGTAGCGGCCGCGGCGATGCTTTCCTCGGTGAGGCGTCGCAACGGGGCATAGAAGCTGATGCGCAGGGTGACATAGAGCAGCAGGGCGGCGAGCACAATGCCGGTCAGCTTTGCGTCGTAGATAAACATGGCCGCCAGGGTGATCAAAGCCATGACGCCGTCGACCAACGCGCTGACAAGCCCTGTGCTGAGTACTTCCTTCACGGCATCGATGGAGGAAAACCGTGACAGGACGTCACCGAGGTGGCGGCGCTGGAAATAGTCCACGGGCAGGCGCAGCAGATGGGCGAATAGGTTGGCCGCCAGTTGCAGGTGCAGACGGCTGGCCAGGTGCAGAATCACCGTCGAACGCAGGGCGCCGGTGCCGACTTCGATCAGTAACAATAGGCCAAAGCCTGTGGCCAATACCGTTAACAGACCCGTGTCACTGCGCAGCACCACATCGTCGACCACGGTTTGCATGTAGAAAGGTGCGACGAGTGCCAGGACTTGCAGCAACAGCGACAGGAATACGATTTGCAGCAGGCTCCGCTTCAGACCGGTGATGCGTGACCATAGCGCCGACAGTGGCATACGCCGGGCGAGATGTTCGGGCTTAAAGGATTCCGTCGGCGTCAATTCCAGTGCCACACCGGTATAGTGCCGGGCCAGTTCAGTAAGGGTCAGGCGGCGGACACCCTGCGCCGGGTCGTGGATGGTGGCTTTGCGTCCACGCAGGCATTTCAGCACCACGAAATGGTTCAGGTCCCAGTGCAGTATGCAGGGCAGCTGTAACCGCGCCAGTGAGTCCATATCCGCTTTCAGTGCCCGGCAGCCAAATTCAAGCCGGCCAGCGATATCCATGAGTGTTTTGAGGTTGCTGCCCTGGCTGGACAGGGGAAAGCGCCGGCGCAGGCTTTGCAGGTCTTCGATATGACCGTGATAGGCGGCAATCATTGCCAGGCAGGCCAGTCCACACTCGCTCGCTTCGACCTGGCGTACCAGGGGCAGGTGGGCGGCACTGCTGAATCGCAGCAGCGTTTCCGGGCGCGCGGACTGAACGGCACTGCTCATGTCAGTCGCCCGCGCAAGCTGTAAAGCGGATCCAGTAACCACTGCACCAGGGAGCGTTTTTCAAGGCGGATATCAGCCGAAAGTGTCATGCCCGGGCGCAGTGCAAAACGCTGGCCATAGGCGGTTATATAGTTCGACGTTAGCTGCGCGCGGACCCGGTACACCGGTTCGGTCACGGGGAAGGGGAGTGATCTGCTTTCGCTTGGCAGTGAGGCACTGGTCGCAACACTGAGAACATCGCCGGCGTGGGTGCCAAACTTCTGGTAGGGAAAGGCATCGTAGCGGATCGACAAGTCCTGGCCTTTGCGCAGAAAACCTGATGCCCGCACCGGCACCAACAAGTGCGCTACGAGTTCTGAGCCTGTTGGCAACAGTGACAGCAATGCCTGGCTGGGCTCGGCCCTCTGACCGACCTTGAGCCGGATGGCGCTGACCGTGCCGTCGACGGCGGCCTTGAGAATATAGGCCCGTGTGCCACGCAGCCGTGCGATCTCCTGGGAGAGATTACTGAGTCGCAGTTTGAGTTGGTCGCGCTGGTTTGCGGCCTCAGCCGGAAGCTGGCGCTGCTCCAGCGCAATCTGTTGGATTAGTGCTTGCTGGCGCAGCTGCTTGATGGACATGTCCTGCAACTCGCCGGTGAGTTCCAGGCTTTGAGTTTCCAGCAGTTCCAGTTCAGATTCGGTGATGTGGCCCTGTCCATGCAGGTGGCGGTGTTTCTCGAGCCGCTCTGCGACGATGTCACGGCGCTGTTGCAGGGTATCAAGTTGTCGAGCCATCCAGTCGAGTTCACTCTGGGCTGAGTCGTGGCGTTGCTGTAGTTCCTGCAAATCGCTGGCATCGAGTTCATCGGCGCGAATCAGTTGGCGCTGCAGCGCCTGCTTCTGGGCGGCGTACTCTTCCAGCAGAATACTTTCCAGGTGCTGCCCGTCCGCCAGCACACGATCACCGTTGATGACGGCCAGTGGCTGACCGCGCGACACTCTTTCACCTTCTTGTACCAGCAGCTGAGCCAGCCTGCCTTCAGTCTGGGGGTAGACCCTGACCACGCCGCCCATGGGTTCTAGCCAGCCCAGCACCGTTTCCTTACGGGAATAGTTGGCCTGGGTGAGGAACATGACCGCGAGAATCAGCCATAACAGCAGGCCGAGGCAGAGCAGTGAGTGGGGTGTACGCGGCAGGAGAACGACATGACCGTGTAAGCGGTCACAGTATGCATCCACTGCCTGTTGCCGAAACAAGCCCATTGCGCTTCCCTGCGCTGGTGTGTTCGTGAATCAGTATAGGGCTGATTTTCGGTGAGGGAAGACTTCCGAGGGCTTATCGCGCGTTACTGGTGAAACTTAAAGTTATACCCGACAAGCGGGGCAGGCTCTCCATCGAAATGGAGATACACTGGTGCGGCGCTAGCAGCTCTTTTGCTAAATGACCGTTTTTGATGGAAAAGAAGGATGATATTGAGCGAAATTGATTTCATTTCGGCAAGCGCGCATTTTTTTCTCGATAGACTAGTTCCCCAGCCCATTTGCTGTTTGAGCATAGAAATACCACTCACGAACGAGGTCGGAGCGCATGGTAACTAGAAAGAAAATCGATTACTCCCGCACTTGGGTAGCAATGGTCTTTTTAGGGCTGACACTTTCGCCTGCAAATACACACGCGGTGGACTGGTGGGCCGCTTCATATAGCGCTTGGGCACACCCTCTGCTTGGAACAGCGATGTGCGGGTCGAAGGGCACTTCCACTTGTCGCAATAAGCCCTTTCGAAACGAAATTTTTGTTTACGCTTCTTCTCAATCATATGGCTGGGCAAGACTTTATGCATTATGGGATTGGCAGCTGCAACAGGGCTCAGACTTGGTCTTCACGGCTTTAACCACTCAGGAAGCGGCGGTGAGAAGCGCGCAATATATTGAATTCAAGACCGCCAGCTACCATTCAACCCGTGTAGGCCAAGCGAGTCGCACGTATCGATCGAAATCCTACACTCACGGTCACTACAAATGTGCCATCACAATGTATGAGAATAAGATGAATAACTACAACCAGACTCAGCGCACAGCAGCATATGTACATGAGCTGGGTCACTGCCTTGGACTGGATCACTATCCTTCTAGCCAAGAAATCATGTACAAGGATATTGTGTGCACTTCGGCCGGTACAGGTCCCTGCGGTGTAACATATAAGGTGGGTCTTGCTGTGCACGATGGTTACGCAATAAGGCCATATGGTGTTATGTGGTGGGGCTTCGATGATCCAAACTGGGTATCTAGCGTTGACAACGCCAACGGCGGAAATTATGCCGGTCAGTGCATCCCCAGCCCGCTGGGGTACTTGTGTTTGCCTAACTAGCGTCAATTCTTACTGGAACATTGCCTATGAAACCCCATACCAAGTTCAGCATCTTACTCACGTTGCTTTTACCATGTTACCTGGCCAGTGCGAATGAGCGCGATGTGGCAACGCTAAAGTCGGTATACGGAATTACGTCCGAAGAGGCTGAGAGGCTGAAACGTTCGCCCGAACCGCTGCCTCATGAAATCTCGACCAGTGACCTGGCTAAAAAGTTTGGCATAAGTGAAGAAAAGGCAGAGGCGTTTAAAGCGTTTGCATTAGAGAATGCTGCTTTGCTTATTCCGGCCGAAGAATTCAAGGACTACATACCCGGGTCTACTCTCTGCGAAATATTATCTACACCCCAGCAGCAAGAGGCGGCCGTCGATGATGCGCTTTCTATTGCTACCGAGTATCGGGACGACTTGGTAATGGTTGCCTTGAGTGCCAGCTATGCATACCAGGCAACGACGAATGGCACGGATAGTATTGGGGTCCTGGAGCACGAAGCATCGGAGCTGAGCTCTTTGTATATGGCTGAACATGCTCCGGATTCCTTCATTTGGGGGCAATCGCTGGCATGCAAGACGTTAAAGCCCACAAAGAAATACCGCATCTTGCAGCCCGAGCAGTGGTTAGAAAAGCCTCAAGCGCCTTTTGTCGACAAAGCTGGACGCACAAGCGCTCCGCTGTCGCCCGAAGCACCATCAAATGCCTCACTGCCACCTAGTGCATTGTCTGAAGAGGATTATTTCAGGGGTGCCCCTGAAGACGCCAGGGAGCGATTCCAGGGTCAACAAAAATTTCTCGTTAACCAGGGCCCATTTGACAGAAGGAATCTACAACTTCACGCGAACTTGTGTGAGCAATTAAAAACCCGTGGTGACCGCACCAAGGTGAGCGCTGGATTGGTTGCTGCTCAATACCAACCTGTTTTGGCTAATGTGGTTGCACGGCTCAAATACCCCGATGGAAAGTCATTTCAGATTCCTCTGGATAACCCAGATGGACAATCTCTGATCATGACCCAGGCTGCTGCTTGTGGCTGGTTCAGCGAAGATTCGGAGAGATGAACTAGATCCCACCCATCAACATGTACTTGATCTCGACGTAGTCGTCGATGCCGTACTTGGAGCCTTCTCTGCCGGAGCCAGATTCCTTGATGCCGCCGAAGGGCGCCATCTCGTTGGAGATGATGCCCTCGTTGATGCCGATGATGCCGTACTCCAGCGCCTCCGCCACGCGCCAGACCCGGCCGATGTCGCGGGTATAGAAATAGGACGCCAGGCCAAACTCGGTGTCGTTGGCCATGGCGATCACTTCGTCTTCACCTGAGAAGCGAATCACCGGGGCCACCGGGCCGAAGATCTCGTTGCGAAACACCGCCATCTCCGAGGTGACCTCGGTGAGGATGGTCGGCTCGTAGTAACTGCCGCCGAGTTCGTGGGGGTGTCCGCCCAGCGCTGCAACAGCACCGGCGGCAACGGATTGTTCCACCAGCTCGTGCACATCGTTCATGGCCTTGGTGTTCACCAGGGGGCCGCTGGATACACCTTCTTCCATACCGTCGCCCACCACCAGTTGCTGGGTGGCCTTGACCAGTTTTTCCACGAACTCGTCGTAGACGCCGTCCTGCACGAACAGGCGGTTGGAGCACACGCAGGTCTGGCCGCTGTTGCGGTACTTGGAAATGATCGCGCCCTGTACGGCGGAGTCGATATCCGCATCGTCGAACACGATAAAGGGGGCATTGCCGCCGAGTTCCATGGAGGTCTTCTTCATGGTACCGGCGCACTGGGCCACCAGCATCTTGCCCACCTCGGTGGAGCCGGTGAAGGTCAGCTTGCGCACGATGGGGTTGCTGGTGATTTCGGCGCCGATCTCGCTGCTGGAGCCGCAGACCACGTTGAGCACGCCCGCCGGTACCCCGGCGCGTTCGGCCAGTACCGCCATAGCAAAGGCTGACAGCGGCGTTTCCGTGGCCGGCTTGATGACGATGGAACAACCGGCGGCGAGTGCGGGTGCTGCCTTGCGGGCGATCATCGCATTGGGAAAGTTCCAGGGAGTGATGGCGGCCACCACACCCACCGGTTGCTTGATGCAGACCACGCGCTTGTCATTGGCCGGGGCGGCGATCACATCGCCGTAGATGCGCTTGGCTTCCTCGCCAAACCATTCCATATAGGAAGCGCCGTAGGCCACCTCACCGCGGGATTCCGCCAGCACCTTGCCCTGCTCGGCGGTCATGATGATGGCCAGGTCTTCCTGGTTTTCCATCATCAGGTCGAACCACTTGCGCAGCACCTGGGCGCGGCCCTTGGCGGGCACATTTTTCCAGTCCTCCATCGCCGCTTCAGCGGCCTCGATGGCGCGGCGGGTTTCCGCGGTGCCGGCCTTGGCGATCTCGACGATCACCTCGCCGTTGGCGGGATTGGTGACAGCCACGGTCTCGCCGCTATCGGCGTCTACCCACTGGCCGTTGATATAGGCCTGGTGTTGCAACAGGGAAGGGTCCTTCAGGTTCAGGCTCATGTCTAAATCCTCTACATCTTGGTATTTCAGGCGCGCAAAGCCAGGAGCGGATCTTCATCCACTCTTGGCAAGGCAATGGCATCAAAAAACAGGGTAAACAATTCAGAGTGGGAAGAAATCCCCAGTTTCTGGTAGATATTCTTGCGGTGCACCTGCTCGGTCTGGGTGCTGATCTCCAGTTCGCGGGCCACCGACTTCGACGGGTAGCCGCGCAGGATCAGGCGCACCACGTCGCGCTCCCGCGGGGTGAGCGTACTGCTGCCGAATTTCTCCATCACCCGCTGCAGGTGGTTGTGCATATCCAGTTGCGGGGTGGTGGTGTTGATCAGGGTGCCGGGCCACTGTTGCTGGCGCACCAGTTCGCTGACCAGCGTGCCCAGGTCGACCAGCTGTTGACGTTCAGCGTCGCTGAAGGGTGGCAGGGCGGAGGTACGCTCCAGCGAGAGCACGACAGGGGTGCCATCCCCGGACTCCATCAGGTAGGCCACCTGGTCGATGCTGTCGTTGCAGGAGTAATAGAGCTCGTAGAACTCCGAGTCGGTGAACCCCTTGGGTGCGATCTCGTCGATGTGAAAACAGCCGCGGCGCCCGGCGTGGGATTCGATATACAGGGGGCTCAGTAAATACAGGCCGTTGCGGTAGGGACCGTCGAAGGGTGCGCGATCGCCGGCGTCGAGTTCGTCGTGCAAAACCACCAGCTTGGCATCGTCCGGGTAGGCCATCATCACCGCGCTGTCGAAGCTGACGGTGGCACGGATAAAGCCCAACAGGCGCGGGGCAAATTCAGTGCTGCCTAGCCCGGCAATGACGTTGGTCAGCAGGCGGGTCTGGGTACTGTTCAGCTCGATGGCCATAGGGCCGGAAGTTTATCACGCGGCGCTGGCTTTGCGACGCTTGCGCGGTCCCCCCACCAGCTTGTGTTTGCGCAGCAGGCCACGCAACTGGTCGTAACTCAGGCCCAGGGCTTTCGCGGTATCGCCCTGGTGTCGACGGTTGTCGGCCAGGGCCTGCTTCAGGATCTGTTTTTCGTAATCGGCCACCGCTGCGGTGAACCGGCGCGGTCTTGGGGGAGGCGTGGGCGCTTGTGCCGGTGAAGCGGCCGTCGTATCAGGTCTGGACGGCGTTTGCCCGGGCGCTTCCCAGTCGCTGTAAGGCGAATCAAAAGGATCCAGGATAATCTCGTCCACTGGCGTTGTGGGGTCTCCCCAGCGCGACACCGAGCGTTCCACAGCGTTTTTGAGTTCGCGCACATTGCCCGGCCAGGGGTGGGTCAGTAACTGGCGGGCGGCGTTGTCGGTAAAACCCTGGAACAAATCCCAACCCAGTTCACCGCACATCTGGATAGCGAAGTGGAAGGCCAGTTCAGGTACATCGCTGAGGCGGTGGCGCAGCGGTGGCAGGTGCACCACATCGAAACTGAGCCGGTCGAGCAGGTCTTCACGGAATTTTCCGTCCTCGGCCAGTTGGCGCAGGTCGGCATTGGTCGCTGCGATAACACGGACGTCGGCGGCAATGGTGGTATGCCCGCCGAGGCGCTCGAATTCCCCGTACTCGATCAGCCTCAGCAGCTTTTCCTGCAGGCCCATGGACATGGTGCCCAGTTCGTCCAGGAACAGGGTCCCGCCGTCGGCGCGCTCGAAGCGCCCCCGGTGGGTGCGGGTGGCACCGGTAAACGCGCCGGGCTCGTGGCCGAAGAGCTCGGATTCCAGCAGTTGTTCGGGGATAGCGGCGCAATTCACCTTGAGCAGGGGGCCGTCCCAGCGCGGCGAGAGGTAATGCAGGCGATCCCCCACCAGCTCCTTGCCGGTACCGCGCTCGCCGATCACCAGTACCGGCCGATTGATAGGCGCAAGCCGGCTGACCTGCTCCAGGGCCTGGGTCAGGGTGACGGAATTGCCGATCATGCGTTCCTGGTCGCGCATAAGGCTAAATATACCAAATAATGAGGTTAAAAAAACCAGTAAATCGGTTAAAAAAGCCAATCAGGTCTGGAGTCGGAGGGTCCTGTTTAAAAAATATCTAATTAAATCAATAAGATAAAAAGTTGGCACGATCTGTGTATTAGAGAGTACACAACTATGAAAATCACCAATCAGGGGATGCAAAAGGTAGGAGAAATGGAAATGACGAAATTGGAAGAACGAGTCCTGATTTATACCGCGCTGGCGGTCGTCTGTTCCTTCGCGGGTGTGTTTGTCGGCCTCTGGGCCGGGGCACTCACCTTTATACAAATCGCCGCGGTTATCGAGGCCCTGTTCTGGTTCGGAATACCGAAGCCGGGCGCCTACAAGCACCGCGAACATCGCATTCTTTTTAACGGGCAGTAAGGGAGCATCACCATGGGTATTTTTTCCCGTATGACGGACATCATTAACTCAAACATCAATTCCATCCTGGACCAGGCCGAGGATCCCCAGAAAATGATCCGCCTGATTATCCAGGAGATGGAAGACACCCTGGTCGAGGTACGCAGTTCCTCGGCGCGGGTGCTGGCTGAGCGCAAGGCCGCCGACCGGCGCCGGGCGCGGGTCATGGAAGACATTCAGAACTGGGAAGACAAGGCCAAGCTGGCCATCAGCAAGGGTCGTGAAGACCTGGCCCGTGCCGCCCTGCAGGAAAAGCAGGTCATCGAGGAAGAGCTGACCACGGTGGAAGCGGAGCTGCAGGCCACCGATGATCACATCGCCCAGCTCAACGACGAGATCGGCCAGTTACAGGCCAAGCTCGCCGATGCCAAGGCCAAGCAGAAGACCATCATGATGCGTTCCAAAACGGTTGAGTCACGCATCAAGGTCAAGCGCCAGATGCACCGCGAGGCCCTCGACGATGCCTTTTCCAAGTTTGACCAGTTTGAGCGTCGCATGGATAACCTGGAAAGCCAGCTCGAATCGATGGATCTGGGCCGCGACGTTACCGATCTCGCCAGCGAGATTGAGGGCTTGGTGGAAGATGAGAAAGTGAACGAGGAACTGGAGCGCCTGAAGTCGGAGCTGTCCAGGGCCGAACAGGTTATCAACCAGGCCGAGGAAGCGTCCAAGTCAGCGGGTGTTTAAGGGGCGTTGCTGGTCGACATTGAATGACGACAATCAACGAACATCGCGCAAAGGAATCATTGAATGAAATTTTTCGAATTTATGTTTGTCCCCACCATCCTGTTTCTGACGGTGGTGATGCCGATCTGGCTGACGATGCACTATCGCAGTGTCAACCGGTCCTCGCGCAGCCTTACCAGCGAAGACCGGGAACAGGTGGAGCACATGCTGGAGACCGTGGACACGCTCACTGACCGTATCCAGGCCCTGGAGTCGATACTCGATATCGACCACCCGGACTGGCGTCAGCAACAAGAGCGGCGTGAGCACCAGGACAGCAATACGGAAAGGAGTCACTGACTATGGGACGCAGATACAGACGTCGACATGGCGGCTACCGCCGCCGTCACAAGGAGTACCGCCGGCGCAAGCGCAGCGGCTGGGGCATGGGCCTCTACCGCAATACCCGCGACGGCAAGATTGCCGGTGTGTGTGCGGGATTGGCGGACCACTGGGAAGTGGAACACTGGGTGGTACGGCTGATGGCCGTGATCCTGTTCCTCTTCACCGGCACCCTGGCCTTCTGGGCCTACATCGCCGGCTGGGTCCTGCTGGCGCCGCGGCGCCACCGGGCCGAGGACTACGACGATTACTACCAGGATGCTGATGAGGACATCGAAATGGAGTACGACGAGCGCCGCCATGATTACCGGCCCAAGAAGATGTTCCGCTACGGCGAGGATACCAGCTTGCGCCTGAAGCGCGCCCGTGAGCGGCTCGATGCGGCCCTGCGCCGGGTCGAGGACATGGAAACTTACGTGACCTCGCGCCAGTACAACCTGAACAAGGAATTTTCCAAACTCTGATCGACCCATCAGGTCCACTGAGCAGTACCGAAGCTTTACATTCCCCTGTGTAGCTTCGAACTTCCAGCCCCCGCACTGCGGGGGCTTTTTTTTGCCCCAGATGTTAATATCCCCAAATCTGATCACATACTCGAGGTTCAAATCCAGGATGCAGCAGTTAACCGGTCTCGACGCATCGTTTCTCTACCTCGAAACGCCCACCTCGCCCATGCATATCTCCGGGCTCGCCATCTACGATCCCTCCACGGCGCCGGGTGGCAAGGTCCGTTTCAAGCAGATCATCGAGAACACCACGGCGCGTATCAAGCGCCTGCCGACTCTGAGCAAGCGGCTGGTGACGGTGCCCATGGGCCTGGATCACCCCTACTGGGTGTCCGACGGCACCTTTGACCCGGAATTCCATATTCGCCATATCGCCCTGCCCAAGCCCGGCGACTGGCGCCAGCTCTGCATCCTGATCTCGCGCATTCACGCGCGGCCGCTGGATCGCCAGCGCCCGCTGTGGGAGCTTTACGTGATCGAGGGATTGGACAATATCGAGCACCTGCCCAAGGGCAGCTTCGCGATCTTTACCAAGATGCACCACGCCGCGGTCGACGGCGCGTCCGGCACCGAGATTACCGCCGCCATGCACGACCTGAGCGCGGACGAGCACCGTTTCAACGAGCCCTATGCCATCGAGGTCGAGGGCCAGCCGAGCAATGCTGAACTGCTGATTCGCTCGCAGATCAATACCATCAAGCAGCCCTTCCGTTTTATTTCGGTGGCGCGCAACACGGTGCCGGGTTTCGCCCAGGCCTACCAGCGCCTGCGCAAGGGGGAGTTGCACCGGGTTGAGGATATTCCCCGCACCCGTTTCAACGACAAGATATCGCCGCACCGGGTATTCAATGCAGTGCATTTTCCGCTCTCCAACATCAAGGCGATCAAGAACGCGGTGCCCGGCGCCACGGTTAACGATGTGGCTATCACCATCTGTGGTGGCGCCCTGCGCAAGTACCTGGAAGACAAGAACGAACTGCCCGAACAAAGTCTCGCGGCCATGGCGCCCATCAATGTGCGCAATGAGGCTGAGAAGGGTACCGGCGGCAATATCGTCTCGACCATGACCGTGCAGGTACGCAGCGACATCGAAGATCCTGTAGAGCGCCTGAAGGCAGTTCACGAGGGCACCCAGGAATCCAAACAGCTGAGCAATGCCGTCGGCGCCAAGGCCATGACCGATTACACCCAGTTTATTCCCAGCACGCTCACTGCCCAGGCGGCGCGCCTGGCCAGCCGTTGGGGGCTGATGAACCGCATGACGCCCATGTACAACTGCGTGATCACCAATGTGCCCGGCCCCCAGGTGCCGCTCTACAACACCGGCGCACGCATGGTGGCCAACTACGGCACCGGGCCAATCCTCGATGGCATGGCCCTGTTCCACGCCATCACCAGTTACTGCGGTGATTTTGCGATCTCCGCCACCTCCTGCCGGGTGATCATGCCCGACCCGGATTTTTACCGGCAGTGTCTGCTCGACAGCTACAACGAACTCAAGGCCGCGACCGATAAACTGGTGGCCAAATCCAAACGGAAGGCCGCCCCACGGAAGGCAGCCCCACGCAAGGCTGCCAAAAAGACTGCCCCGAAAAAGGCCAAAACCAGGGCCACCCGCAAGCCCCCGACCCAGCCCGGGGGTCGATCGACCGGGGCCCAACCGCGGGCCTGACACAATAACGATAACAAGGCGATTAAAAGACCATTATGGACGCAACACTAGACCGCAATTTTGTCCCGCCGCCCCCCGCCAAACTCGCACTGACCGAGGCCTTGCGCGCAGCCGGAGAATTCACCGGCCTCATGCTCACGCGCCGCTGGCTCGATCGCCTGCCACAGGGCGATGGTCACGGCATTGTGCTGATGCCCGGCTTCCTCGGTGACGATGGCTACAATGGCCCGCTGCGCAATTACCTCAACAAACTCGGCTACCAGGGCGTAGGCTGGGAACAGGGCCGCAATCTCGGCCCACGGGGCGACCTGCTGGAGCGGGTGGTCGACCACATCCTCGACCTCAGCAAGGAGACCGGGGGCAAGGTCACTTTGATTGGCCATAGCCTCGGCGGCATCTACGCCCGCGAACTGGCCAAGGAAGTGCCCGACGATATACGCCAGGTGATTTCCCTGGGCAGCCCCTTCGGGGAAGGTCGCGATACCGGTTCCTATCCGCGCCGCCTGTTCTCGGCGCTCAATCCCGATGAGGAGATCACCATCGCCCAGCACATGCTGGTCGAACCGCCGCCGGTACCCACCACTGCGGTCTATTCACGCGGCGACGGCATCGTCAACTGGGTGACCTGCCTGCAGAAGGGTTTCTACCCGAATACGCAGAACATCCGTGTCTGGGGCAGCCATTGCGGCCTCACCATCAACCCGATGGTGTGGTATTTGCTCGCGGACCGGCTGGCCCAGGACGAGGACGACTGGCGGCCGTTCCAGACCCGCGCCTGGCAGCGTTTCTTTTACCCCGCCGACGACGACTAGAGGATAGCAACATGGCACGCTGGACCCGCGATGAGATTGAAGCCGCACTTGAGAAGTTCCGGGCCGCAGCCCTCAAGGGTGGCAAGACCGGCAACTGGCGCGACTGGGCTAATTGCTTCACCGAGGACGTCACCTATTTCGAGCATCACTACGGCAAGTTCTGGGGCCGCGAACGGGTCTTCGAGTGGATTACCGAGACCATGAGCCAGTTCCCTGCCGACCAGATGGATGCCTTTCCCATGACCTGGTGGTCCATCGACGAGGAGCGGGGCTGGGTATTCTGCGAGGTCATGAACCGCATGCGCGATCTCGGCGACGGCGAGATCTACGAAGAGCCCAACCTCACCATCCTGCACTATGCCGGTAACGGGCTGTTCAGTTACGAGGAAGACGCCTACAACCCTGCCAATATGGGCAAGATGATCAAGCGCTGGATCGACGCCCAGAAAGAGCAAGAGGACGACTAGTCGATTGTCGTCCGCGGGCGTGACACCTCCCCGTTCTGTTTTTACCACGGTCGTCCTCGTCCAGGGCCTGATACTGCTCATTGCCCTGGCCTGGTGGAGCCTGTCCTCGATAGTCGTACACACCTCGGGCAAACCCGGCACCTTTGCCATCCCGCTGGGCCTTCTAATCGGTGTCGTGAGCTACGCACTCGGCTACCTGATGATCGTGCGCATCCCCGTGCTGGAGCGCGCGCTGAAAACCATTACCAACCGTCTGTACCCGCATTTCTCGGATTTCGGCTGGGTACAAATAGTGCTGGTATCCGTCATCGCCGGGGTGGGCGAGGAGCTGTTGTTCCGCGGACTCGTGCAAACCGGGATCGGTGAAGGCACCAGCACTGAGATTGGTATCGTCGCCGCTGCGCTGCTGTTCGGGCTTGTCCACATGTCCGGCCCGCTCTACTTTATGCTTGCAGTCGTGATGGGCTTGTTATTGGGTATCGCCTATGAATGGTCGCAGAGTATTTACCTGGTAATGGCCTGGCACATCGCCTATGACATCTGCGCGCTGGGTGTCATCGCGAAATACCCGCACCTGGTTGCAGATGTGGTTCCAGCGGAGGAGCCGGAGGAGGTTTCGACATGTGGCTGAATATCTTGTTGGGCATCATCGCCCTGGTGGTCATCGTCTTCGTCTGGGGCATACTGCACCTGCGCCACAGCCAGAAAGTCGCCCTGCGCGAAATCGCCAGGGTGCAACTCGATGAGATTCCCGGCCTCTGCCAGGAGTGCATCACCGGTTTCCGTGAGCACTTTGAGGAGACCCTGGATCTCGAGAATTTTGAGGCCACCGCCAAAACCTTCAGTGACCGACTCGACGACTCCGAGTCCCTCAAGAAGGCCTTCGCCAAAGATGAGTTCTACTGGTATTTCGTGTTGCCCACCGGCGCCTTTCTCGGTGAACTGTTGCGCAAGCGTGTCGGCGGCGACTGGGTGCTGGCGGAAGAGGACGACGGGGCGCCCGAGCTGCACCTCACGGTAGGCGAGGAGGCGGTCACCACCTTTCCCTTCGACAAGATCATCAAGCAGGTCACCATCGGCGATCCCGGTGATGTCTACGCCTACCTGGTGTCTTCCACCCAGCTCGATCGCATTGTTGCGGAAGCCGAGTCGGAGTCAGATACTGGAATATAACGGGAAACGGTAATTCCTGGAGAACACAGCGCATGGAAGCCACGAAGATATTTGCAGCAGCAATCTATTTCGTCTGGGATAAACGCGTCACCCTGGCCAAGGCCTTGAGTGTGCCCTTTGGCATCTATGTGCTTTTGGGCATGGCATTCCAAGAGGAAGCACCGGCATCGGTAATCGTCCTTCACGGTTTATTGACTCTGGCAATTCACACCCTCTTCGCCATAACCACCCACCGTATCATGTTGCTTGGCGAGGACTCGGTTCCGGCATGGGGCTTGAGGCGCTGGACGATGAGGGAATCCTATTTCTTTTGCTATTCCCTGGTACTTGGTTGTTTGTTTCTCCCTGTCGCGGTGGTTTTCTTCATACCTTATGTTGGTTTTTTCCTTGGGCCTGCCACGCTGTTGTATTTACTCTTCTGGGTCTACCCGGGGCTGTGCCTTGTATTTCCCGGAGTGGCGGTGGATAAAACGGTGAGCCTGCGCCGTGCGTGGGAGTTGACCCGAAATTACCGCGTTCCCATGGCCTGGATCATCGTTCTGTTCCCGGTGTTGTTTGGTATACCGGCGATCATCGTATCTGTAATACCCTATACCTACTTACTGGTGTTGGTCCTGGAAACCATGGCTAACGTTTACACCATTGCAGCGCTCTCCATTGCTTATCGGGAGATCTGCAGGTTGGAGTCTTAGGCATCGTGCAGATGAATTCCTTTTTCAAATACAGGGTATTGCCGGCGCTGGGCCTGTTGGCCAGCATCGGTGCAGCCGGGTACCTGCTGCCCTCGGCCATGGATCGTCTACAGGACCTGCGTCAGCTCGAGCGCACACCGCCGAGTTACATCGGCGCAATCCTCGGCGGCGAAACCCAGACCCGCGGCTGGGTCTCGGCCACGGACACCGTGCTCAGCACCCATACCCAGACACCCTCGGTGTATTTCGCATTCCGCCACGAGGTGGAACGGCGCGACTCGGAGGGTAACTATCACTGGGAGGAGGAGCAATACATCGAGCGCGCGGTGGATTTTGTGCTGCGTGATGAGACAGGCAGTGTGGCGATACGCGCCGGCGAAGCGCTCCGGCAGATCGACTGGTCCATAGCACAGAGTTACCAGGTCGAGCAGGGCAGGAACCGCTATACCGAGTGGCGGCTGGAACCGGAGCAGGCGGCCTTCGTGTTTGGCTGGGCACAGGCCGACACGACCGGCATGAGCCTCGACTTCAAAACCGCCGGCGACTATCAACCGGTGATTTCCACCTTCGATGCGGAGCACGAGCGCCAGCGTTTCGGCAGTGGCGTGGTATACCGGCTCTGGGGCGGCCTGGCGGCTGTGGCCTTCGTGGTGTTCTGCGGCGCAGTTTTACTGCGTATCCACCGGGTCTGGCAGTACCTGATGATCCTGACGGTGTTGTTGACCGTCGTCGTGACCCAGCTCGGCCTCAGCCTGTTGCGCGCTGACCTCGAAAGCGGTGTTGCGCGCCTCGAAGCCCGTTCGGCCCAGGCGGACAAGATCTTCCGGCTGGGGTTCGGCGATGGTCGCGCGATGTCCGAGGCCAACCAGTCCCTGGCCCGGGTGACCCTGGTGGCGAGCCAGAAGCGCCTGGCCGACCAGGTTGCGCGTTTCCCCGATAACTTGCTGGCAAAGCTCTGGGGAATTTCGGTGCCGCCTGCTCCCTTTGAACTCAATGCCGAGGAACAGGCGGAGCTCAAGCAGTCGAAGTATGCCAGCGTGGAGACGAAACTCAGCGGCTGGCAAACCAATGGCCTGATTGTGCTGGGTACGCTGCTTACCATGGGTTTCACCTGGTGGTCCTTCCGCAATATCAAGTTCAAACGCCTGATAGAGAACGTACCCACGCAGCTCTCCGTGGGTGTGGTGCCGGGGATCAACGAGATCACCGGCAGCGTGAAATTGCTGGCAGGGGATACGGCGCTGAGCGGGCCACTGACCGGCTCATCCTGCACCTGGTACGACTACACCGTGATGGAGAAGGTCCGGAGCGGCAAGAAGACATCGTGGAAAGTGGTTGAGCAGGACAAGCAGTTTCTCGGTTTTCTCTGTGAGGACCGGGAAGGCACCTTGCACATCTACCCGGAACACGCCGAAATCATCACCCGCCACCTGGTGCAGAAACAGGAAGGGCGCATGCGCTATATCGAGAAAAGCCTGCGCGTGGATGACGAGCTCTATGCCATTGGTAACGTCGACCCGCTGGAAGATGCCGACCGCGGTATTGCCATGGTCGGTGGTGACCAGGATATGGGCTGGCCCTACATACTCAGCAATCAGTCTGAACGCGAGGTGATGTTGATGAAGGGGCGCCTCGGCCTGTTCTTCATCAACCTGGCCTTTTCCAGCCTGGTGCTGGCCGGCCTGCTGCTGTTCGCCAGCATCGGCAGTTTCTCACCCTACGATTTTCTGCTTACCGCCCTGGTAGCACCCCTGTACATGCTGTGGATGATGATCGCATTGCACTACAACGACCTGGTGTTCCTGAAACGCCGCGCCGAACGGGATTACGCCAACATCGATGTGGCCCTGCGCAAGCGCAAGAACCTGATTCCGCGCTGGGAAAGTGTCGCCAAGGGCTATATCGAGCACGAGAAAAGCCTGCAGAAACACCTGGCCAAGCTGCGCGCGGCCAACTTGAAAGCGCTGGAAGAGCCGGAGTTCCGCGACAAGTACTTCAAGTTCGAAGGGGCGGTGCTCAAGCAGGTGCAGGTGCAGGTGGAGAAGTACCCGGATCTGAAGGCCAACAAGATCGTCGCCACCATGATGGACAATATCAGCAAACTGGAAACGGAAATTGCCTACCTGCGCGAGGGCTATAACAACTCGGTGACCGAGTACAACGCGAGGGTGGAGACCTTCCCCGACCTGTTCCTGGCGCGTTCCTTTCGCTTCGCGGCCATGCCCCGGCTCGACCAGCGCTGATCAGGGCTGGTATTCGAGGATATCGCCGGGCTGGCAGTCCAGTGCCGCGCAGATTTTTTCCAGGGTCTCGAAACGCACACCCTTGACCTTGCCGGACTTCAGCAGCGAGAGGTTGGCCTCGGTGATGCCGACGATTTCTGCCAGCTCTTTCGATTTCATTTTCTTCAGCGAGAGCTGCACGTCGAGTCGTACGATAATGGCCATGGCCTAGACGAAACCCTGGTTTTCGAGTTCGAGTCGGTGCCCCACCGCCATGATCCCGGTCACCAGCCGGAACACCAGCGCCGCAAACAGTGCAACGGCGTGGGTGTGAGTGAAAGACAGGGAAATATAGGGATTGGGTGTCCCGTAGGACAAGACCACGATCAGGGCGGATTCCGCCAGGAACAAGGTGATAACGAAACCCATGGCCGCTCCGGCGACGCGACTGTAAAGCCCGACATTCTCCGCCGTGAAAAACTGGCCGGCGGCGTAATTCAAGAGCAGTTGCCGCAGGCGGTAGAGCACCAGCGCGATGAAACCCCCGGGTACAAAGGTAATGAGGAGGCCCAGGATCTGCTTGCCTGCACTCGGTGGCCAGTTGGCTGTGTCCAGGTCACGGCCGCCGATTGGCATGGTATCGATCCACTCGCTGGCAGGTAACAACCAGTGGTGGGCGAGGTAAAAGGGCAGGGCGATCAGCATTAAGCGGCACAGCCAGGCCAGTGTATTGCTGACTTTTACGATGCGTTTCAAGTCGTTCATGAACAATATCCTTTCTGATATGCAGTAAAAAATTATTGTAAAACAATAATTGCATAAGTAAATAGCAAAAACGTATTAAATGAAGCCTGCGTTTGTATCAGGCTCTGCTACCTTTTTAAGTAATGGAGATTATCGGGACAGGAGTCCCGGAAGGAGCTAAGCCGTCGTGTATGGACGCAGACGATTGATTCTGAGGGCGGGCATGTGCCTGGTTCTTTGCGCTTTGGTAATGGCGAGTCCACTGAGGGCCGACACACCACCAGGCGCTTCCACAGAGTCCTATAGAACCGCCGAGCATATCCAATAAGCAAATTGATCTAAACGGGCCGCGCTGAGGCGTGCGCCCGGGCTGCCTGCACGCCGGAAAAAATGGGCCTTGCAGCCTTTTTTGGAATTTCGGGAAAACGGTATAAGACAAAACCGCCAGCCCGAAGTTCCCTGTAAATTTTCCACCTTTTTTTCCTTGAGGAAGTTTCCTTTCCCATTCGTTTAGCAGGCGGTGGTGGGAACTTGCGCGCGAAGTTACTCACTAGCAGTCACGCTTTGAAACTCACGTTCAAGGAGCACCACCATGTACAGGAAATCTCACCTCCCGTTAGCGGTAAGTGCGGCCCTGGGTTTATCCACGGTAACGACACTGCCCGCGCTAGCCCAGAATGATCCCGCCGATGCACAGGCACTCGAAGAAGTGGTTGTGACCGGATCGCGGATTGTAAAAACCAACCTCGTCAGTTCCAGTCCGGTCACCCAGGTCGATGCGGAGGAACTGCAATTCCAGGGCACCGTGCGCGTCGAAGACATGATGCGTAACCTGCCCCAGGTCTATTCCGACCAGAACACCAGCCAGTCCAACGGTGCCACCGGTACCGCAACCATCAACCTGCGAAACCTCGGTCCCGAGCGCACCCTGGTGCTGATCAACGGCCGGCGTATGCCCGCGGGTTCGCCACTGCAGGGCGGTATCGGTGCCGACATCAACCAGGTGCCCGGTGCCCTGATCAAGACGGTAGAGGTACTGACCGGTGGTGCTTCTGCCACCTACGGCTCCGATGCGGTGGCCGGTGTGGTCAACTTCCTCATGATCGATGACTTCCAGGGTGTCAAACTGGATTACCAGTTCAGCCAGTACAACCACGACAACGACAGCGGCAAGTGGCAGCGTATTGTCGAGTCCAGTGGATTCCCGGCGGCCGACGGTTCGGAGACCGATGGCGATATTTCGGATCTCTCCTTCATCCTCGGCGGCAATATCGAGGGCGGCCGCGGCAACATCACGGCCTATGCCACCTACCGGGAGGTCGATCCGGTCTTGCAGGAAGACCGCGACTACAGTTCCTGTGCCCTGAGTAACGACACCACGACCTGTTTCGGCTCAGCCACCATCCCCAGCGGCACCTTTTCCGACTTCGGTGTGCTCGGCGCCAACGGTTTTGACTACACCGTCGAGGGGAACAATTTTGTGCCCCGCAATAATGCGACCTACAACTACGGGCCACTCAATTACTACCAGCGACCGGACGAGCGCTATACCCTGGGTGCACTGGGCCACTACTCCATCAACCAGCATGTTGAGGCCTACACCGAGTTGATGTTCATGGATGACCAGTCGGTATCGCAGATTGCACCCTCCGGGGCCTTCTTCATCACCAATACCCTGAATTGCGGCAATGCGTTCCTGTCCGACCAGCAGTTCGATGCCATCTGCGGCCAGTTCGGACTGACCGAGGCTGACAGTCAATCGGTATACCTCGGTCGCCGCAATGTGGAAGGTGGTCCGCGGCAACAGGACGTGCGACACGAGTCCTTCCGCGGCGTGTTCGGACTGCGCGGTGACATCAACGATACCTGGCGCTACGACCTGTACTACCAGTACAGCGAAGTCACCATGCAGAACACCTACCTCAACGACCTGTCGATCACCAATATCGGCCGGGCGCTTGATGCGGTGGATGACGGCAACGGCAATATCGTGTGCCGCTCTGTGCTGGATGGTACCGATCCGAACTGTGTGCCCTGGAACGTGTTTGAGGAGGGCGGTGTAACCCAGGGGGCGATCAATTACCTGACCCTGCCACTATTTGCCCGCGGTACCACGGACCAGACTGTGGCCTCTGCCTATGTCGCCGGTTCGCTCGGGGATTATGGCTTGAGCTCCCCGTGGGCGGAGAGCGGCATCGACCTGGTTGTGGGTACGGAGTACCGGGAAGAGAACCTGGATTTCAATCCCGACCGCGGCTTCCGCAGTGGTGACGGCGCCGGCCAGGGTGGTGCTACCGGACCGGTGAGTGGCGGTTACGACGTGACCGAGCTGTTCTTCGAGGTCAGTGTCCCGCTGGTTGAAGGCATGGCCTTTGCCGAGGAGGTCACCCTCGACGGTGGTTATCGCTACTCGGACTACGACTACAACGAGGAGACCGATACCTACGGTATTCGCCTCGGTTGGGCCTTCAATCAGCAGATCAAGGCGCGGGGCAGCTTCCAGCGTGCGATCCGCGGGCCTAATGTGCAGGAGCTGTTCCTGCCCCAGGGACTCAACCTGTTCGACATGGCGGAGGATCCCTGCGGCGGACCCGTGGTGGGAGGTGTCACCAATTCCGGCAGAACCCTCGAGGAATGTGCCCGCAGCGGTGTCACTGCCGCGCAGTTCGGCAATATCTCCAATTCGCCGGCGGGCCAGTACAACTTCCTGCAGGGGGGTAACACCAACCTGTCACCGGAGGAGGCCGACACCTGGTCCTTTGGCCTGGTGTTGACGCCCGACTTCGTCGACGGACTGACCCTGACGATTGATTACTACAACATCGAGATCGAAGACGGCATCAACAACCTGTCGCCGGAATTCATTCTCAACGAGTGCCTCGACGGCAACGAGTCTCAGTGTGCCAATGTGCGCCGTGGCAATTCGGGTGACCTGTGGATTGGTTCCAATGTGAACAGCTCCGGACAGGTCGTTGCGCTCAATGACAACCTCGCCATCGAGGAGGTGGAAGGCTACGACATCATCGCCGACTACGTGCTCGACATCGGCAAGTGGGGCAGCGTCAACTTCAACAACAACCTGGCCTACGTCGACAAGTGGGATCAGCAGGAGTTGAAGGGAGCACCGACCCTGGACTGCGCCGGTAACTGGGGTTCGTCCTGTGGCTACCCGACGCCGGATTTGCAGAACAACCTGCGGGTGACATGGACCACGCCCTGGGATGTGACCGCAAGCCTGCAGTGGCGCTACATCAGTGAAATCGACGATCTCAATATCGACCAGGTGGACCTCGACGATGTCGACTACTTCGACCTGGCCGCGATCTGGGATGTCACCGATTTCGCAACGGTGAGGGCAGGCATCAACAACCTGACAGACGAGGAGCCGCCGATTGCCGGCAGCGCCGCTGGACCGTCAGATAACGGTAACGGCAATACCTTCCCGGGCATGTACGACGCCCTGGGGCGTTACTGGTTTATCGGGGCCAGCGTGGGGTTCTAGGGACAGAGTTCTAATAAGAGCAATAATGGAACCCCCGGTCGGCATGGCTCAATGGCGTCAGCGAAGACTGGTGCGCGCGCTACCGGACATCGGTGCGCCAGGCTGCGGAACGCCGGCCGTGGGTTCCTCCATTACCACCACATCTGAGGGGCCTTCCCCTGGGCCCCTCCGTTTAACTACATTCGATTGAAGTTCCCCAGCGCCTGGGAGTGAAAGGCGATGTGGGAGCCCATGAAACTGGCGATAAAATAATAGCTGTGGTCGTAACCCGGTTGATAACGCACGGTCGGGTGATAGTCGGTTTCGCCGCAGGTTTTTTCCAGCAGCTTGGTCTGTAACTGCTCCTCGAGGAATTCATCGTCCAGGCCCTGGTCGATCAGCATCGGTACCTGGCGGCCTCCCTGGCGGATGATCTCGCAGGTGTCGTGCTCACCCCAGAGTTCCTTGTCATCGCCGAAGTAGTTGCTGAAAGCTTTCTGGCCCCAGGGAACGGTGCTGGGCGAGACGATCGGGCTGAAGGCCGAAACCGAGCGGTAACGCTCCGGATTCTTCAGGGCGATGGTCAGCGCCCCGTGGCCGCCCATGGAATGTCCGAAGATCGAAACATTCTGATCGTCGACTTCGAAGTGCTCGTGCACGACACCCGGCAACTCATCGACGATGTAATCGTACATGCGATAGTTTTTTGCCCAGGGGTCCTGGGTGGCGTTGATGTAAAAGCCAGCCCCGAGACCGAAATCCCAGGCGCCGTCAGGGTCGTCCGGCACATGCTCGCCGCGGGGACTGGTATCCGGTGCGATGATGGCGATGCCATGTTCGGAGGCGTAGCGCTGGGCCCCGGCCTTGATCACGAAGTTTTCATCGGTACAGGTCAGTCCCGACAACCAGTAGAGCACCGGCACATTGCGTTCGGCCACCTGGGGCGGCAGGAAGACGGAGAAGTGCATATCGCAGTCGAGCACCGCCGAGCGGTGCGCGTAGCGCTGTTGCAGACCCCAGAAGCAGCGGTTTTCGCCGACCTTTTCGATTTTCATCAGTAGACGACCACGCTGCGGATACTCTCCCCGGCGTGCATCAGGTCAAAACCCTTGTTGATGTCTTCCAGCGGCATGGTGTGGGTGATCAGGTCGTCGATGTTGATCTTGCCCTCCATGTACCAGTCGACGATGGTCGGCACGTCTGTGCGGCCGCGGGCGCCGCCGAAGGCAACCCCGTGCCAGCTGCGCCCGGTTACCAGCTGGAAGGGGCGGGTGGCAATTTCCTGGCCCGCACCAGCCACGCCGATGATGTAGGACTCGCCCCAGCCCTTGTGGCAGCATTCCAGGGCATCGCGCATGACGTTGACATTGCCGATACATTCGAAGCTGTAGTCGGCACCGCCGCCGGTGACATCGAGTACCGCCTCGACCACGTTATCGACCTCGTTGGGGTTGATGAAATCGGTCATGCCGAACCTGGTCGCCAGCTCGACCTTGGAGGGATTGATGTCGACGCCGACGATCTTGCCGGCACCGACCATGCGTGCACCCTGGATGACATTGAGCCCGATACCGCCGAGGCCGAACACCACCACATTGGAACCGGGTTCGACATTGGCGCGATAGACCACGGCACCGACGCCGGTGGTCACGCCACAGCCGATGTAACAGATCTTGTCGAAGGGGGCGTCTTCGCGCACCTTGGCCACGGATATTTCAGGTAGCACGGTGAAGTTGGAGAAGGTCGAACAACCCATGTAGTGCAACAGTTTGTCGCCATCCAGGGAGAAGCGGCTGGTGCCGTCCGGCATCACGCCCTGGCCCTGGGTTTCGCGCACTGCCTGGCACAGGTTGGTTTTCGGGTGCAGGCAGAAATTGCATTCGCGACACTCGGCGGTATACAGGGGGATCACGTGGTCACCCGGTTTTACCGAGGTCACACCCGCGCCCACCTCGCGCACGATACCCGCACCCTCGTGACCGAGAATGGCGGGAAAGGCACCCTCCGGGTCGTCGCCGGAAAGGGTAAAGGCATCGGTGTGGCAGATGCCGGTGGCCATGATTTCCACCAGGACCTCGCCGTCCCTGGGACCTTCCAGGTCCACCTCGGCAATTTCCAGGGGCTTGCCTGCCTCGAAGGCGATTGCAGCGCGCGTTTTCATGGATGTCTCCTGTTATGTTGTTTGAGCCACAAGCGGCTAACCATAGCTTTAGAAGCGGGAACTGGTCAACGTGGCAATGGTACCTAGAACAGGTTGAACTGGTCCCCGGTCGCGGGCGGCAGGCGGAAGTGGCTGCTGTCGGTGCCGATCTGTTCACGCCGGCCCAGGCCATACCGTTTGCAGGCGAGCCGGAAGCGGCGTTCGATCAGGTCGGCGAACTCGCCGGTGCCGCGCATTCGGTGGCCGAAGCGGGTGTCGTAGTCTTTCCCGCCGCGGGACTGCCGCAACAGGCTCATCACATGCTCGGCGCGCAGGGGGAAGTGCTGTTGTAACCACTCCTGGAACAATTCGCGTATTTCCAGGGGCAGGCGCAACAGTATATAGGTGGCCGCGGAGGCGCCGGCGTCGGCTACGGCCTCGAGGATGGATTCGATTTCGGCGTCGTTAATGGCGGGAATAACCGGCCCCATCAGGACCGACACCTGGATACCGGCCCGGGTCAGCTCTTCGATGCAACGCAACCGCGCCTGGGGCGACGGTGTGCGGGGCTCCATGATCCGCTTCAGGTCGCGATCCAGCGTCGTCACACTGATGCCGACCGTGCAGAGCCGGTCCCTGGCCATGTCCTGGAGGATGTCCAGGTCCCTGAGCACGAGATTACCCTTGGTAATAATGGTGAAGGGGTGGCGGTATCGCTGCATGACCTCGAGCACTTGCCGGGTGATGCGGTACTCCTTCTCTATTGGCTGGTAGGGATCGGTGTTGGCGCCGATGGTGATGGGCTTGCAGGTATAGCCGGGGTGGCGGAACTCCTGCTCCAGTTGCTCGGCGGCATTGCGCTTGTAACTGAGCCGGGTCTCGAAATCCAGACCCGGGGAGAGGTCCAGCCAGGCGTGGGTGGGCCGGGCGTAGCAGTAAATACAGCCGTGTTCGCAGCCCCGGTAGGGGTTGATGGACTGCTCAAAGGGGACATCCGGCGACTGGTTGGTAGCGATGATGCTGCGCACGGTTTCCGGCCGGCACTCGGTGACCGGCGAGGGGCCTTCGATGCCCTCATCCCACTCCTCATCCCGGTGCACCTGCGTCGCCGAGTAGCGGCTCTCGCGGTTACTCAGTGCGGCGCGGCCCTTGTGAGATGTGCCGATGCGCAAAGTACTGGACATATATACAGCATAGCCGCCCAGACGGGTCATGGCCAGCGATTCTTGGCATAATCATAAAAAATTGATCAGCGACATCGCAGGTCTGTGTCGGCTTGGCATAATGCCAGCCAAGAATCACAACAAGAATCGCAGGGTTATTATGGGCGAGGCGGTCTACAAAAAAGAATTTACCGAGGCGGACCACAGGGAATTCAGCCTCCGGCTGGAAAACCAGCTCGACGTGCTGCGCGAGCTGATCACTGGCGATTCCTTCAGGGCAGACGCCCCCAGCCTCGGTGCTGAACTGGAAATGTACCTGGTGGATGATGCCTTCCAGCCGGCCTCGGTCAACGAGAAACTGCTGGAAATGGCCAACCATCCACAGCTGACCCCGGAGCTGAACCAGTACAACCTGGAGTTCAACCTGTCGCCGGTGGCGGCACCGGGCAAGTCCTTTGCCGCCGTGGAAAAGGAATTGCGCGACTTCCTCGACCTGTTGCAGGGGCACGCCCGCAGCATCAATGCCAACATACTGCCCATCGGCATCCTGCCGACCCTGCGCGAGGAACACCTGGGCCAGAGTTACATGACCGATCGCGACCGCTACCACGCCCTGACCCGTGGGCTCTGCGGTGTGCATGGCACCGGCTTTCATATCAATATCAACGGCAAGGACCAGCTCACCCTGCAGGGTGAGGGGGTGACGCCGGAAGGGGCCAACACCTCCTTCCAGGTGCACCTGCGGGTGCCGGCCCAGGATTTCGCCCGGTACTACAACGCCGCCCAGCTCACCACGCCCCTGGTGCTGGCACTGGCGGCCAATTCGCCGATTATCTCCGGCCATCGCCTGTGGCAGGAAACCCGCGTCGCCCTGTTCAAGCAGAGTATCGATTTCCGCGAGCGTGGACACCCCGACTGGCGCCAGCCGGCCCGGGTGCATTTTGGCCACGGCTGGTCGCGCAAGGGTGCCTGGGAACTGTTTGCCGAAAACGTGGCCCTGTACAAACCCATCATCCCCATTGTCTTCGACGATGAAGGTCATAATCCGCCGGAGCTGCGCGAGCTGTGCCTGCACTGCGGTACCATCTGGCCCTGGAACAGGGCGGTCTACGGCGCTACCGATGGCGGTCATTTGCGGATAGAATTCCGCAGTCTGCCCGCGGGGCCGACGGTGATCGATATGCTGGCCAATATGGCCCTGTCGATCGGTTGGGCGGTCGGTCTCGGTGACTCGATCGATGAGTACGTGGCGCGACTGCCCTTCAAGTTTGCCGAGTACAATTTTTACCGTGCCGCCCAGGACGGTCTCGGCGCCAAGCTGATCTGGCCGAAAAAACACCTCGGCGGACTCGACGAGCACCCGATTGCCGACCTGATCGAGGAGATGCTGCCACGGGCCAGGGTGGGACTGGAGAAGATCGGAATCGATTCGGATGAAATCGACCGGCTGTGGACGGTCATCGAAGACCGCTTCGAAAGCCGCCGCACCGGGGCCGCCTGGCAGTTGCAGACCTTTGAGGCTTACCTGGAGAAAATGTCCGTCGATGAGGCCAGCGCACGGATGACAGCGGACTACGTGGACCACGTAATGGAAGGAAAGCCGGTGGCAAGTTGGTGATAAACGTTCTGCATGCGCCCAGCCGGGAAGAGGTGGCGCCCCGGGTTACTGAATTCTTACAATCTCTGCCGGGTCCGGTGGCGATTCACGTGCCCGGCAAGGACAGCCATCGTACCCGGGTACTGGTGACCCTCTCCCACGGTAACGAACCCTCCGGCCTGGAAGCCCTGCACCAGTGGCTGCGTGAGGGCGGGGAGTGCGCGGTCAACACGGTGATTATCCTCGGTGCGGTGCATGCGGCCCTCGCCGAACCGCTGTTTTTCCATCGCCAGTTACCCGGCGAACGCGATCTCAACCGCTGCTTCAATCCGCCCTACACCGACCACCAGGGTCAACTGGCCCAGGCCATCATGCGCTATATTCGCGAGCTCAAACCCGAGGCCGTGGTCGATATGCACAATACCTCCGGCTCCAGCGCCGCGTTTGCGGTGACCGTGGGCGATACCCCGGCCCAGCGGGCCCTGGTCGGGCTGTTTGTCGACCGCCTGATTGTTACCGACCTGCGCCTGGGCTCGTTGATGGAACAGGACCTCGGCTGCCCGGTGGTCACCATCGAGGCCGGCGGCAGCCTCGATGAGGAATCAGAGGTCATTGCCCGCGACGGCCTGCGCCGGTTTTTTACCGTCGACGATCCTTACGCGGAGCCCGAAGGCGTGGCGATTTTCCGCCATCCCCTGCGCCTGGAGTTGTCGCCCCATTCGCGTATCGATTACGCCGACCGGCCCCTGCATGATCGCGATATCACCATGCGCGCGGATATCGAGAGGTACAATTTCGCACCCATCGAACCCGACGATATGCTGGCCTGGCTGGACGAGGACGGCCTCAGCCACCTGAACATTGGCAGTGATTACCAGCCCCACGAAGTGAGTGAGTTTTTCCGGGTGGAAGAGGGCAAGCTCTACCCGGACCGGCAGATGCGCCTGTTCATGGCGACCACGCGGCCGGATATCGCCGCCTCCGACTGCTTGTTCTATTTCGTCTACGACTGAGACCCGTGCGCCAGCGACTGGAGGAATTCGGCGGCAGCGGTGAACCCCTGGTGTTCGCCCACGCCAACGGCTACCCGGTCGGCAGCTACCGCCAGTTTATCGGGCATCTCACCGACGACTATCGCGTTACCGGCCTGCACCACCGGCCCCTTTGGAGCCCGGAAATGCCGCCGGTACGGCTCAACTGGGGGCGCTTTGCCGAGGATCTCGTCGAAACCCTGGATGCCACCCAGACCGAGCCGGTGTGGATGATGGGTCACTCCATGGGTGCGGTGGTGTCCGCCATGGCCGCTGACAAGCGCCCGGAGCTGTTTCGCGGACTGATCCTGATCGACCCGGTATTTTTTCTGCGCCGCTTCGTCGCCGCCAAGGCCATGATGTCGCAAAGCAAGCTCGACGAGATGCCGATGATCCGCAAGACCCTGACCCGCCCCAACCGCTTTGCCAGCCAGCAGGAGGCCTTTGATTTTCATCGCGGCAAGCGCGCCTTCAGCCGCTTTACCGACGAGGTGTTGTGGGACTACATCCTGGCGGGAACCCGCCTCGGCGAAGACGGGGAACTGCAACTGGCCTACGGACGGGAGTGGGAGGCGGCGGCCTACCGCTCTTCGCCGCTGGTCTGGGGCACCCTCAAGCGCATCAAGCTGCCGGTGCTGGGGCTGCGCGGTGAAACCTCCGAGACCCTGAGCAAGCGCGCTTTCAAGCGCTGGGGGAAGCTGCAACCACAGGCGGATTTGCGTGAATGTACCGGGGGTCACCTCCTGCCCCTCGAATATCCGGCCGAAACCGCCGACCACGTGCTCGACTTCCTGGCCAGGCAGGATCGCGACTGATGCTGCACCGCATCTGGCTCGGTTTTTTCCTGCTGGCCTTTATCTCGGGTATCTACCAGTGGCTGGGTGCCGGCGACGCCGATGTGTTCCAGCGCATGGTCAGCTCGCTGTTTGAGATGGCCGGTCTCTCGGTGGAGCTCGCCATCGGCCTGATCGGTCTGATGGCGCTGTGGCTGGGGGTGGTGGCCCTGGGGGAGGCCAGCGGCCTGGTACATAAACTCGGTATTGCGCTGTCGCCCCTGTTTACCCGCCTCATGCCGGAAGTCCCCCGCGGTCACCCGGCCATATCTTCCATGACCCTGAATCTCTCGGCCAACGTGCTGGGCCTGGATAATGCGGCCACGCCCCTGGGTATCCGCGCCATGCAGGACCTGCAGAAGCTTAATCCGACCCCGGATACGGCCAGCAATGCGCAGATCCTGTTCCTGGTGCTCAATACCTCCTCGGTCACCCTGTTCCCGGTTACCGTCCTGCTGTACCGGGCCCAGATGGGGGCGGCGGACCCGGCCTCGGTGTTCATCCCGATCCTGATCGCCACCAGTTGCTCGACCCTGGCCGGACTGCTGGTGACCGCCTGGGTGCAGCGACTCAAGCTGTACGACACGGTAGTGCTGATGTTCCTGGTTTCGGGCATCGCCGCGCTGCTGGCCCTGATCGGCTATTTGTCCACGCTCAGTGCGGACGCCCTTCAGCGCCAGTCCAGCCTCTTGAGCAACTTTCTTATCCTGTCCCTGATCATGCTGTTCCTGGTGGCGGCCCACCGCAAGGGGGTCAATGTCTACGAGACCTTTATCGAGGGCGCGAAGGGCGGCTTCAAGGTAGCTATCGATATCATCCCCTACCTGCTGGCCATGCTGGTGGCGATCGGGGTATTCCGTGCCAGCGGCGCCCTGGATGTGTTGCTGGACGGGCTGCGTGCAGCACTGGCCGTGACAGGCGCCGACCTGCGCTGGGTCGATGCCATGCCCACTGCCCTGATGAAACCCCTGTCCGGGAGCGGCGCCCGCGCCATGATGATCGAGACCATGAACCAGTTCGGGGTGGACTCCTTCCAGGGTCGTATGGCGGCCACCCTGCAGGCCTCCACCGAAACTACGTTTTATGTATTAGCAGTCTATTTCGGGGCTGCCGGCGTGCGTCATACGCGCCATGCCATCCCCTGTGGACTGGCTGCAGATGCCGCTGGAATCATCGCTGCTATCATCGTAAGTTATTGGTTTTACAGCAGTTAATTCTAATAGCCGAGTATTTTCTCCGAAACTGCCAAGTGGGTCACACTAAAGTAGTGCAAAATCTGTAGTTATGGCATACATTGGTGCCAATCTGGGGGGAACTGCGGATGGATTACGGCCAGTTTTGTCCTGTCGCCAAGGCTGCGGAAATTCTGGGCGAAAAGTGGACAATATTGATTTTGCGGGAATTGTTGTACGGCACCAGCCGTTTCAACGATTTCCAGCGGGCCATTTCCGGCATATCCCCGACCATGCTGACCAAGCGCCTCAAGGAACTGGAGGGGGCGGGTCTGGTCAGCAAGGACGATCACGACTACGAACTCACCGACGCGGGCTGGGAGCTCGCACCACTGCTGCGAGAATACGCGGTCTGGGGCATGCGCTGGGCCCGGGGCGAACTCAGCGAGAGCGAACTCGACGTGGAACTCCTGATGTCGGACATGCGCCGGCGCATCAAGCCGGAATTCCTACCCGCCGACGGCTGCCTGGTGCAGGTGCACTTCGAGGACCTGAAGACCAAGAAAAACTGGTACCTGGCGGTCAAGGACGGCGAGACCAACCTGGCCTCGCGCAAGCCCCGCGGCGAGATTGACCTGGTGGTAGAAAGCGACCTGCGCACCATGACCCGCCTGTGGCTGGGAGATATCACGCTGCGCCACGCCCTGGCCCAGCAGCGCCTGCACCTGAAAGGCCGGCCCATCCTGATTCGCGCGATCGAGCAGTGGTTACCCCTTGCCAATTACGCCAATATTCGCCCGGCGGCTATTACCCCCTGATATCCAGCGCTGCCAGCGCCGCCAGGGATGCCCGCTGCCAGGGTTCTTCAATGCCCGATACCCTTGGCCGCACCGCGATCATGTGGGTCATACCCAGCTCTTCCCGATAGCGGGCAATGGCATCGCTGACCTGCGCCGCATTGCCCACCAGGCACCAGTCTTCCACCGGCGGCACATGGTCCCGGAACGGGGGTGTCGGCACCGCGGCGAGCTTGTCGCGAATGTGGCTGCAGCGCGTTTCGTCATCGGAGATAAATACCGTGCGCATCACCGGTACGACATCGGGTGGCTCATGCCCGTTATCGGCCAGGGCTTCACCGTGGCGGGCATAGTTAGCCACCAGTTCCTCCAGGGTTTCGACCGGCGAGGCCAGGTAGGGCAAGCCCAGGGAGCCTACCTGCGCAATGGCCTTGGGACCGAAGCCCGCCACCCACAGTGGCGGGTGGGGTTGTTGGACGGGCAATGGGGACAGGGTGATGTCGCCGTCGCCGATGTTTTCACCGTGCCAGGCCGCAAGCATACCGTCGAGTATTTCCCCAAAGCGCTCGCGTTTGTCGTTATTGGTGACCCCGAAGGCGCGCAGCATCCCGGCCTGGTAACCGCGACCCAGGCCCAGTATCAGGCGTCCGCCGCAGAGCTGGTCGAGGGCAGCGACCTGCTCGGCGGCGAGCAGCGGCTGGCGTATCGGTAACAGCCAGGACGAGGTGCCGAGTTTGATGTGGCGGGTGCGACCGGCCACGGCGGCCAGCAGCAACATGGGATCGGGTATGGCGAAGCCGGGGGTGAAATGACTCTCCGGCAGAAAGAACGACTGGTAACCCTGCTGTTCCGCCCACTCGGCCTGTTCGCACAGGACTTCTGCGTCCAGGCCATCGCCGAAACGCCAGGGGGTCAATCCCAGGTGCAGGGCCTCACTCACCGAGTTTGCCGGCCTGTTCTGCCTCCAGGTGACCGCCTGCGACCAGCGAGCGGATGGCGTCGGCCATGGATTCCTCTACCGGCCGGAATACCAGGTCGAGTTCGGCCCGGGCCTTGCTGTTGTCCATCTTTATCCAGTTGGTAGCGTAGGTCATACCCTCATGGGTGATCGGGACATCGAGGGGCTTGGATCGACGCCGGTTGATCCAGTCGATCACCCGTCCCAGGCCCAGCATCAGCGAGCCGGGGATGGGGATCTTGCGAATATGGCGGCCGGTGAGTTCGCTGAGAATGTCCACCAGGTTGGTCCAGGCGACGAAATGGCCGCCCAGGGTATAGCGCCCCGGGGGCAGGTCGCGCTCCAGCAACTGGCGGTGGGCCTGGGCGATATCGCGCACGTCCACCCACTGGTTGCCACTGGGCAGCACCGGCACCGCATCGATCAGGTAAGTCATCAGGCCCTGGTGGGGTTCGGTCAGGGCCGGGTCCTCGGGTCCGATTACGCTGGCGGGGTAGGTGATATGTATGGGCGCGCCGCCATCCTGCAATTCACGCACGTAGATCTCGGACTCCACCTTTGACTTGCCGTAGGCATTGGTTGCAGACCCCGGTGGCGAGTACTCGTTGAGAAAGCTGGCATTGGGGTCGTACAGGGCGGTCACGCTGGAGACATGGATGATGCGTTCGAGGCGTCGCTCGACCGCGCCGCCGATGACCAGTTTGGTGCCGCCGACATTGGTGTCCTGCACAAGCTGGGCGTCTTTCTTGTCCACCGAGACCATGGCAGCCGTGTGCACGACCGCGTCGCAACCGTCCAGTGCTTGCGCCACCGCATCGGCATCGGTGACATCGCCGACCACGAAATCATCCACCCCGCCCGGAAACAGGCGGCGCATCTTTTCCTCGCTGCGCACCAGCAGGCGGACATAGTGGCCGGTCTCCATCAAGGCTCGCGCGGTATGGTAGCCGATGAAGCCAGTACCGCCGGTGATCATGATCCTCATGCACAAATCCTCGTAACTATTTCACAGTGTAGACCGAAGCGATTGACCTGACTGTCTTTTGGGCAGAGTATAACCACAACAGTAAACACAAACGGCAGTCCGATGACGACCACCTGGCATACGCCACAGTTCATGCAGAAGCGCTCCGGTGATACCACCGTGGCGATTGCATACCTGTGTGTATGTGACGTGGTTTGAGGAAGCTTATTTAACGAAAAACTGATTTAGCAAAAAGGCCTCCGAGAACTCAAAGCTCGGAGGCCTTTTTTTTTCACCACAAGATTCTCCGACTTCGGGTACTCAGGCGGCTCTGGACACAGAGGGAGAGTACCGTGAAAAGGTCTCTGAGAATCAACATCCCGGCGATATACCTGATGGGGTTTTTCCACAGCTTTATGGTGGTGATCCCCGTATTCGTGCCGCTTGTGCAGGGCTACGGCCTGTCCATGGCCCAGGTATTGCAGACCCAGGCGCTGTTCGCGCTAACGGTTGCCGTGCTGGAAGTCCCCTCCGGTTATATCGCCGATGTCTGGGGTCGCAAGCGCGCCATCCTGATCGGCTCACTGCTCAACGGGATCGGATTCCTGTCGCTGGTCTGGGCGGATGAGTTCTTCGACTTCCTGGTCTACGAATTCATCCTCGGGGTTGGCATCAGCCTGATTTCGGGTGCCGACCTGGCCTTGCTCTACGACACGGAAACCACCCTGGCCGAGCGCGGTGAGCAGGGCGGTGCCGGTGCCAGCAAGTCACTGAGTCGGCTGATTGCCATCGAGGCAGGTGCCTCGGGTGTGGCCGGCGTGGTGGCCAGCCTGATCCTGCTGTTTGCGGATATGCGGGCGTTGATTGCCTTGCAGGCCTTCACCGGTTTCATGCCCTTACTGTTGGGCCTGTTGCTGGTGGAAGCGCCGCGGCCGCGACTGCATGTGGACCACAGTGGCAATGCGCGCGAGATCATGCGCCTGTTGCTGTTCGGCAAGCCGGTAGTGCTGTGGACCACGCTGGCCATCGTCGCCTTCGGCCTGCTGGCCCTCTATGCCTTCTGGATCTACCAGAAGTACTGGGAGCTGCAGGGGGTGCCGGTCGCCTGGTTCGGATACATCTGGGCAGCCTTTGCGCTGACGGTGAGTATCAGTGCCCGTTATGCAAGTGCCCTGGAGGCGCGCATCGGTTGGCGCCGCTTGCTGTGGATTGCCGCCGCACTGCCGATCGTCGGTGTACTCGGAATGGCCTGGTTCGGCGGCTGGGTAGGCGTCATGTTCGGCTTTGCCATACAGCTCAGCCGGGGGCTGAGCCTGACGGTGTTCTACGACGCCCTGAACCGCCGTGTACCCGGGGATTTCCGGGCCACGGTGAACTCCCTGGTCAGCCTGGGTGTTCGCGGCGTTTTCATCGTCAGCGGCCGGCCCTGGGCATGGCCCTGGACAGCCGCGGTATCGGTTTCACCCTGGTGGTGCTGGCCTGTGTATTTGCGCCGCTGTTTTTGCTGGTGATCGCCGGCCTTGGCAGCCGCATACGGCGGGAGGCGGCGGTGCCGACGCCGCAGCCCGCCCTGTAAAAAGAATGGTCTCGGCCCACACCCCCGTGGGCCATCCGGACCGGCGCCCCACGCCGGTTCCGCTTGCCCGGTCCATTTGGACCGGGCTTTTTTATTTCCACCAGGCCTATTCATGCCACCTGGCGGCCCTCCTGGCGTATGAACAAGTCAGAGGAAAAAGATAAATCCTGCACAGATTGGTGTGGCATGTGGGTGTGGCGCTCAGCCAAACCTAAAGGAGCTGCTTGAGATTTGCCCGAGTTCGGGAAAAACTGCGAGCACTGGTCGAGTCCCGAAAAATCGCGGAGCGATTTTTGGTCGAGTTGCGCAGCGGCCCGAACACGGGCAAATCTCGCTCCAGTTTGCTGAGCGTTACGCCCGCATGCCGCATAGTCAACTGTGTGATCATTTGTATGCCTCTTCCTTAACGTTGTTTTTATATATGTGCGGGCAAAGGTCTATACTCGGGAGAAGCCCCCACGAGTGGATCCATGGAACGCGAAGCCTCCACCCTGGCCACCCTGATACTGCCGATTGCGAAAGCACTGCGTGTGCACGGTGTCGACCCCATGGCCTTGCTGGAGCAGGCAGAAATCGACCCGGCCATCGTCATCAATGCCGACCGCCGGGTACCGATTCCCAACATGCAGCGCCTGTGGCAACTGGCGATAGAAGCCACCGGTGATGAGGCCATCGGCCTCCAGGCCGCGGATCAGTTGCAGCCGGCGACCCTGCAGGGCCTGGGCCTGGCGGTACTGGCCAGTGACACCGTACTCGATGCCCTGCAGCGCCTGGTGCGTTTTTCACGGGTGTTCAGCACCGGCCTGGCACTTTCGCTTGTTGAGCGCGGCGAATTTGTCGACCTGGAAATGTTTACCGATGAATTTGACTACGATTTCAACCTGCACTGGAGCGTTTACGACTTTGGCATCGGCCTGATCGTCAATCTCTGCCGCATGACCCTGGGCGAGTACGTCAGCCCCTTCGCGGTGCGGACCCAGCGCCCCGAGCCGGCAGACCCGGATCGTTTCGCCTCCCTGCTGGGCTCGCGCATCGAGTTCGGCGCCGACCAGACCTGCCTGACCTTCGTGTACTCCGATATCGTCGATCAACTGGTCACCGGCAATGCCGAGCTGGCCCGCATCAACGACGAGCAGATCGAAACCTACCTGGCCACCTACCTGGAGGTCAGCACCAGCCACGACGTGGTGGCCCGCATCATTGACCATCTGCCCGATGGCCCACCCAACCAGAAGGAGATTGCAGAGGCGCTGAATGTGAGCAATCGCACCCTGCAGCGCAAGCTCAAGGACGAGGGCACCAGTTTCATAGACCTGTTGCAGGACACCCGCCTGCAGCTGGCGCAAAAATACCTGGCCCAACCCCAGCGCTCCATCGTGGAAATCGCCTACCTGCTGGGCTTTTCGGAACCCAGCACCTTCTCGCGTGCCTTCAAGCGCTGGACCGGCCACGCGCCTGCGGATTACCGGGAGAAATTGACCTAGGTCCCTGAAATGCGGTCTGGTTCTGCTATGATCTTTGCAAACAAGCATCGCAGGGAAACCCCATGTCACTGGTCTTGATAATTGCTGATCGCGACAACGAACGGCAGGTCGCCATACCGCGCGGCCTGGCCCTGGCGGAGAAAATGGGCTGGAGCGCCCAGGTGGTGGGTTTCGCCTACGAGTCCCTCGGCGCCATGGGGGTCAAGGACCGGGCCACCCGGGAAGTAGTGAAGAAGAAGCTGCTGGCCCGACGCAAGACTGAGGTCGAGGCCCAGGTCAAGAAACTCAAGCCAGCCGGCACTCGGGTAGCCACCTTGGTGGTCTGGGAAAAAACCGTTCACCTGTGGATCGACAAGCAGTGCCTGCGCAAGGATTACGCTGCGGTGATCAAGACCGGCCACCGCAGCGAGAATTTCATCTACAAGCCGACCGACTGGCACCTGCTCCGCGAGTGTAACGCGCCCATCCTGATCTGTGCTGAACGCAAGTGGCGCGCGACCAAGCCCGTCGTCGCAGCCATCGACCTTACCAGCAGTTCGCGGGTCAAGAAGCAGTTGAACGACACAGTGATTTCAACCGCCAAGAGTTATGCGGCGGCCCTGGGCTGCGATCTCTACCTGGTTCACGCCCTGCACATCGCCCCGGTGTTGACCGAACTCGACCTGGTGGACGAGTACACCTACGCCAAGGAAATGAAGGAAGAACTGCAGCCGAAGCTGATCAGGACCGCGAGTAAGCACGCGGTGCCCATCGAAAACATCAAGCTGAAGCAGGGCCCGGTGGACAAGGTGATTACCAGCGAAGCGGCGCGGCTCAAGGCACAGCTGGTGGTGATGGGTACGGTCGGACGCGGTGGCATCAAGGGCCGGGTGCTGGGCAATACCGCGGAAAAAGTGCTGACCCGCCTGCGCACCGATGTGCTGGCACTCAAGCCCTGGTCGGAGCTGCCTGAGAAAAAGAAATAAGGAAGCATACCCCGGAGCCGTCTTCCAGGTTTTCAGCCCGCACCGCGGCTCCGTGGAAATCCACAATCAGGCGCACGATGTGCAGCCCCAGCCCCAGGTGGACGCGATCGCTTTTGTCCCTCACTGACACCATCGAGTCGAATAGCTGTTGCTGCATAGCCTCCGGCAGTAAGGGGCCCTCGTTGGCGATACTCAGTTCCAGCATGCCTTCTTTTTCGTGCAGGGCCATTTCAATCCGTCCCTGGGGCGGTGTGAAGCTGGCGGCGTTGTCCATCAACTTGTCCAGCATCTGTGCCACCAGGTCGGGTACCCCGTCGAGCTCCCACTGCTCCGGCTCACACTCAAGCACCAGATTATGCTCGGCGTACAGTCCCTGGTAGGCCGCGAACAAATCCCGGCACAGGGCCACCAGGTCAAAGCGTTCGGGCTGGTTGCTGTGTACGCTCTCTTCCAGCCGACTGGCCTCGCTCATGGCAGTGAGAATATTGCCGAGCCGTCCCAGTCCCTCCCGCGCCCGCTGTACGTAGACGCCGCTGTCGCCGGGCTCCGCCTCGAGATTGTCCAGGGATGACTGGATCACGGCGATTGGGGTACGCAGCTCGTGGGACAGTTTGCGCGACAGGGTGCGCAGGTAATCGGTGTAGTCCCGCAGGCGGTCCAGCAACTGGCCGTATTGCCGTGACAACTCGCCGATTTCATCGGCGGAGCGGCTGACTGGAAAATTATCCCGCAGGCCGCCATCCGGGCGGATTATCTCGACGCTGGCGCGGGAGAGGCGGCGGATGCGCCAGCTCAGCCAGCTGGCATAGCCGAGCAAGCCCAGGGCGGACAGCAGCAGGGCGGTGAGACTGTAGTACAGCAGTCGATTGAAAGCGCGATCGGTCAGGCTCAGGTATTGCTCGCTGTTCTGCTCGGCAACGACCACCGCGGCCACCTCGCCCTTGTTCAGTACCGGTGCGGCGGCGGTCAACAGTTTGAGGCCGGGGTTATCAGGAGAGGCATACCAGCCGGCACTGGCATAACCCTCCATGGCGTTCGCGCTCTCGACACCGCGGTACTGGCCGAAGTATTCGGCCTGCGCCGCCTCGGGTAGAGGGGTGCCATTGAGAATGGCCCGGTACACCGCGCGCAGCAACCAGGGGGATTCCGCGTCCGGGGGTATCTCCAGCTCACTCTCACCCGCCTCGGCAATGACCCAGTTGTGACGATCCACAATCTGCAGTCGCAGGCCGGAGCTGGCAAAGGGAGCCAGCAGATCCTGCAAGGCACCGGGGGGATAGACTAGCCAGGGGGCTTTCTGCTGCGGGCCGATATTGCCCGACCAGGCTTCGGCGCCGGCGTCGCCACCCTCGTTCACCACGTAGAAACCGAGCCGGTCCCGAAGCAGGCTCAGCGGAATTTCCAACTCGATGGTGAAGCCGTCGAGGCTGTCCTGCCACTGTCCGCGAATGCGAGGTTCCCAGCCCATGGCTTTTCCGGCCCGCTCGATGCGAGCCTGCACCGGCCCCGGCGCACCGGTGGCAATCACGTAACGGCCCTGGCCGGTTTTCAGGACCAGACGGTCGCCGCTGGCTTTGCGGGTCTGGCGCGGGTCGTGGTAAATCACCCGCTCATCGCTGACCTGGATCAGCAGGTAGAGCAGAGTGCCGCGCACCTGGGCCCGGTAGCGCACGGACCCGAACTCCCGGTGTACGGGTTCTTCCCAGCTATCGGCATAACCGTCGACGATCAGGGGTGCGGTGGCGGCAATGGCATAGAGTTGTTGTTCGGTATTGTCGCCGTCCTGCCAGCGGCCCGGGTTGGGGTAGAGCAGTTCCGGTTTGTCGCCGAGTACGGTGGCCACCGCGCGGGTGGTAGCGAGTAAGGCCTGTTCCTGTCCCGATTGCAGGGCGCCTTCCATTTCGCGCACATACTGGCAGCCGGCCCAGGGCAGGGCGATCAGTAACAGGCTCACCAGCAGTAACTGGCGTCGCAGGTCCATGGGTCAGCTGGCCTTCCAGCGATAGCCCATGCCATACGCAGTCTCGATAGCGTCGAATTCGCTGTCGACCTGCTGAAATTTCTTGCGGATGCGCTTGATATGCGACGTGATGGTGTTGTCGTCGAGCACCACGTTGGCAGCATCCATCAATTGCTGGCGGTTCTTTACGTGACCCGGGTGCAGGGCCAGGGCGTGGACGATCCAGAACTCGGTGACGGTCAGCTCCACCACCTGCTCCTCCCAGCTCACTGTCATCCGCTCCAGGTTCAGGGCCAGTTTGCCGCGCTCGACCAGGTGCTCCTCCTGCACCGGCTGGCGCAGGGCGTCGACCCGGCGCAGCAGGGCGTGAATACGTGCCAGCATCTGCGCCTGGCTGATGTCCTTGGTGAGATAATCATCGGCGCCCAGGCGCAGCCCGGAAATCACATCCAGTTCCGAATCCCGCGCGGTGAGGAAGACGATCGGTAGCTCCGGTGCCCTTGCTCTCAGGTCGCGGCACAATTCGAAGCCGCCCTCGACTTCATCGTCCAGGCCGACATCGATGATCGCCAGATCCGGCAGGCGCGCCTCGAAGGCTTCCCAGGCGGCCAGGCGATCGGCGTGCAGGGACACCGCGAAGCCCTGGCGTTGCAGGGCGTCACGGTAGTTGGCGGCTATAGCCGCTTCGTCCTCGACGATGGCGATGTGTCGGGGCATAGCAATGTTTCCACAGGTCCTGGCTTCGATACTTCCAAAAAAGCCCTGGGATCACAAGCGCTTGCCACAATTCATCACAATTGTTCAGGCGAATGCCACCCTCCGGCCCGCTGTGGCCCCAGCATGCTGTTGCAATGGGACAAAACCAACAGGGAATTGCCCATGTTCATGCGTGCCGTCATTACCGTGCTGATCTTCGAAGCCTTCATTCTCGCCAGCGCCACCGCGCGGGCCAGTATTGCTGAGGAAGTCTATGGGGCGCCTGCCCTGATGCTGCGTGGTACCAGTGGCGAGCGCGCGGCGGTGCAACTGGAGGCGTCTGTGCATTTCCAGGTCAGCGGCCTGATCGCCCATGTGCAGTTGCAGCAGCGCTTTGGCAATGACAGCCAGGAATGGGTGGAAGGAGAGTACATGTTCCCGCTGCCCGACGATGCTGCAGTCAACCGCCTGCGACTGGTGATCGGCGAGCGGGTGATCCTCGGTGAAATCAAGGAAAAACAACAGGCCCGGAAAATCTACCAGCAGGCGAAACAGAGTGGTCGCAAGGCCAGCCTGGTGGAACAGCGCCGGCCTAATATGTTCAGCAACAAGGTCGCCAACATCGCCCCGGGAGAAACCATCACCGTCGAACTCGACTATATCCAGCGGGTCAGCTACCGCGACGGGGAGTTCAGCCTGCGTTTTCCCATGACCATCACCCCGCGCTATTCACCCCAGGCTGACACCGAGGTGTGGCAGTTCCTCAATCCCACACCGGCAACGAAGAGCAACCCGATTCACCCGATCACCATTACCGCCGAGCTGGACATGGGCCTGCCCCTGGCCGCGGTGGAGGCACCCTACCACCAGCTTGCACTGACCCGCCGGCAACAGGTCTACCAGGTCGCCCTGGCGGACGGTCCGGTGCCCATGCACCGGGACTTCCTGCTGCGCTGGCAACCCCGGGTGGGCAGCGAGCCACAGGCGGCGGTGTTTCACGAACGGGTCGAGGGCGAGGACTACGCCCTGTTGATGGTATTACCACCCGAGCCCGGCGCGAGCCGGAGCATGGCCCGGGAACTGGTTTTTGTGATCGACAGTTCCGGCTCCATGGGTGGCAGCTCCATCACCCAGGCCCGGGCCAGTCTTGATTTTGCCCTGCAGCAGCTCACCCCCGCCGATCGCTTCAATATCATCGAATTCAACAGCAGCGCCCGTGCCCTGTTTCCCGCGGCGCTGGATGCCAATCAGCACAACCTGGCCCGGGCCCGGGAATTCGTGCGCCACCTCAGCGCCGGCGGCGGTACCGAAATGCTGTCCGCCCTGAAGCTGGCTTTACCGCGGAGCGATCCGGAGCAGGCTAATAATGACCGGGTACGCCAGGTGGTGTTCATCACCGACGGTGCTGTCGGCAACGAGGTGCAGCTGTTCCGAGAGATCGAGCACCGCATCGGCAAGAGTCGCCTGTTCACCGTCGGTATTGGTTCCGCTCCCAACAGCTGGTTCATGCGCAAGGCCGCCGAACTGGGTCGCGGCCAGTTCACGTTTATCGGCGACGTGCTGGAGGTGCAGGAAAAGATGGAGACGGTGTTTGATCGTCTCAGCCAGACCCTGGTTGCGGACTTCCAGGTGGACTGGCCCGCCGCGGTGGACGCCTACCCCCGGCAAATTCCCGATCTCTACCCGGGCGAGCCCCTGCTGCTTGTGGCTCGCTCGGATACCGACCTGGCCGACAGTACAGTGACCGTCTCCGGCCGCGGCGCCGGGGAAGACTGGTATCGCTCACTGGTGTTTGCAACACCGGGCAAGGGTGACAGTGGCCATCGCGGCGTGGCAACCCTTTGGGCGCGGGCCAGGATCGCCAGCCTGCTGGACGAGAAAATACTTGGCCGCGACGAGACCGAGGTGCGCGCTGCAATACTGCCGGTGGCCCTGCGCCATCAACTGGTGAGCCCCTACACCAGTTTTGTGGCCGTTGAACAGCAACCGAGCCGCCCTGTGGGCAAGTCACTCAAACGCAAGGCGGTACCCAACCTGCGTCCGCAGGGGCAGAGCCCGCAAACCTTCGCCTATCCCCGCACGGCCACCCGGGCGCAATTACACCTGCTCTATGGCTGCATCATGCTTGGCCTCGCGCTCTTGATATTTGGAGGCCGGAAACTGCCAGGACTGCGTCTGTGAATCCAGCCGCCAGGCTTCTTATTGGCCTGTTGTTACTACTGGCCGCCGTCCAGTTGGGGCAGGGCGCCTTGATTTACCTGAAAGCCGAGCTGGCCCAGGTGCTGATTGCCAGGGCCTGGTCTTCCCCGGGTTCGGCGCGACCCTGGCCCTGGGCCGATACCTGGCCGGTGGCGCGCCTGCAGGTACCGGGACAGGGGGTCGATCTCTACGTGCTCGACGGCGACCAGGGCAATGCGCTGGCCTTCGGACCCGGCCATCTGCGTGAATCGGCTGCACCGGGGAGCGACGGGCTGACCGTTATTGCCGGTCACCGCGATACCCACTTCGCTTTCCTGGCTAATCTCCCCGACCGCGAAATGCTCACACTGACTAACAAATCCGGCACAACCGGCCGTTACCGCATTGCCAGGCGCTACATTGCCGATATCCGCGAGGGGCCCCTCACAGCAACGGGGGAGGGGGTGCTACTGGTCACCTGTTACCCCTTCGACGCGGTGGCTCCCAATGGTCCATTGCGCTACGTGGTGTTGGCTGAGCCGGCCCCGAAAATTCTGTGACTCCTGTCACTGATTCACATTCGCTCGCTGGAAAACCCGCACACAGCTTCCATACTGACCCTGCATGAATTTGAAGCCGCGCCCGGTAGGGGAATTATCGGGGCAGGCTTCATATAAGTGAGGCTTACGGCCAGCGAGCGGTATCAGTTGGTCGGTGGTTAGGGACTGGAGCGGGGAAAGCCGCTGGGGGTGAGAGCTATCCCGCTTCAGTTCCGGCCTCTTCAATACTAGTGCATACGATTCTCTCTTCAAACGCTGCTTGTTCACCGCCGGTCTCCGGCGGTTTTTTTTGCCCGCCATAATTTGCCCGATTTTATAGGCACATTGCCGCTTTTGCGCCCCGCCGCGGCCCGCTTCCTGGTTTGTAATAACACTCAAGCAAGGCATTACCGCTACAACAACCAGGGAGAAACCACCATGAAATTACCAACACTTGCTTTGAGTGGCCTGCTGGCCCTCGCCACTGTTCACCCGGCCCACGCCGCCGACTGGCTGTCCGCGAAGAAGGGCGCCACCTTGTTCGGGGCCACCGCCGCCGGCGTGGCGTTGGGTGGACCACTGGGCATGCTCGGTGGCGCCATCGTCGGTGCCTGGATGACCGATACCATCGACGAGGCTGCCAGCGCCAGCGACACACGCGATCAGCTGGAGCTGGCACGTATGGAGTTGCGCGAGGCCGGGACGGATATCGGCAATCTTGAACAGGAACTGAGCGAGGCCCGCGAGGCCAACCTGCACTATGCGCAACTGGTACTGGATCAGCTGCAACTGGAAATGCTGTTCAAGACCAATGCCACCGAGCTGACCCCTGAGGGACAGCAGCGCCTGGCCCGGCTGGCAGATTTCCTGGTGGCCAACCCGGCTATCGAAATCCGCCTCGACGGCTATGCGGACCCCCGCGGGGAAGACGGTTACAACGAGCAGCTCTCCCTGGGGCGGGTCCAGCACGTGGCCCAGGCCCTGGTGGACTTCGGTGTTGAGGAACAGCGAATCGAGAGCTTCAGCCACGGCGCCAGCCTGTCACAGGCGCCCGCAGGTGATTACGATGCCTACGCCCTGGAGCGGGCCGTAAAAATCAACCTGAGCCAGCCCCCTACCTCCGGCTACGCACAGGTGGACTGAAAATCCACCTGCCCTTCCGTAGGTCCTTTGCCCGGCGTCCCCCCGCCGGGCCTTTTTCATATGATCCACACGGTATCTACCGCCGTACATTCAATACACGCCTCCCCCCGGGGCGTGTTACCTGGCCCGGCACGCTTTATTTTGCCGGGCTTTTTTTTGCCTGCAGGTTGGCGCCGATGGTCATGCGACTGTCGCCGCGAGCAATCCTTTTCCGGCCCCTGTCTCCCTACCATACGCTCATACACAACAGACGAGCGGTAGCACATTGAAAACGACACACCTGGCGAAAGAGCGGATTACGGTTGAGTTCACCGAATTCGAATTAACCGCCCTGGCAGCCCTGGTGGAACGCGGACAGATCGGCGTTGAACCCGACGCAGAGGATGTCGACGGCATCCGCTACGCGATCAGTGCGGTCGCCACAGAATTCAGAAGCCTGTTGGGCCACTTCGAACTGGCGGCCTGACCCAAATACAACGTAGGGAGAACAGAAATGGACGAACTCGTATTGCGAATCAAGAAACCCGAGCTGTGTTATGTCTTTGCCCAGAACGCCTTCAAGCGTGGGCGCGATGACCTGGCGATCCAGGCTTACCGCCGCGCGGTGGACCTCAAAGCCGAGGCGCACGAAGTGGACTCTGAGGCCGAGCTGATGGCCCTCAAATCCTTCTACGCCTATGAGGAGGCCCTGTCCTACGGCCAACGCAAGCGCAAGCGCGCCACCGGCACCTGGCAGATGGTCAACCGTATCGGCATTCTGCCGACCCTGCACAAGCGGGTACAGAGCAAGTCAGGTGAAGACGCAATGACCGCCCTGGCACTGCTGAAAATGGAAGATTATGCCTTCGCGAATATCGCCAAGGCCTACGCTGAGGACCTGCAAACCGCAGCCTGAGTAGCAAATGACCCCTACCCTTGCCCGGCAGCAGTATCGCCGGGCTTTTTTATGCCATCTGCAATAACCCGGTAATACTCACCGCCAGCAACCCCACCCCGATCACCCGGAAGAACAGGGCTGTGTCCCTGCTCAGGGCGTAATCGTGAAAACGCAGGCCGATCACGTGGCCGAGGGCAGCGCAGGGCAGTAACCACAGGTGGTGTATCCACTGCATATCCACCCCTACCCAGATAAATGCCGCCAGCTTCACCGCCACCAGGATGAACCAGAGCACGAACAGGGTGTCGCGCAGCTGTGCTCGCTCGACCCGGCTCGCCGCCACCGGTACCACCAGTGGTGCGGCGATCAGCGAAGTGCCGCTGACATAGCCGCCCAGGGCAATGAGCAGCACGTCCACCACCCGGTTATTGCTCGTGAAAGGCCGGTCGAGGATATAACTCACCGCGTAGACCGACACGATCACGAAAATGAAGCCCGAGATCAGCTCCCCGGGCAGGGTTATCACACCAATCACGCCGATGGCCTTGGGAATCGCCATGATCGGCAGGGACCACTTGATGAAGGCCCAGTTGACCGTGGTCGGGCTATCGGTGTCGCGGTGGTTCTGGTAGACCGTCAGCGAGGAAAAGATCAGCAGGTGTACGGCGATCAGCGGCAGGAATACCAGGGGCTGGTCGAGGATCAGCAGCAGGAAGGGCAGGGTCAGTACGGCACCGCCAAAGCCGAGGCCCGAGCGCACAAACCCTCCCCACACAAAGAGGAGGGCTATCAGTGTGTACTGCCAGAGTTGCAGGTCGCTCAGGCGGCGAGGGCCCCCATCACCGCTTTCTCGGCCTCGAGTGCCTGGGCGACCGCCGGGTGGGCCTTGATCCGGTCCCGGTAGGCGGCGGTGCGCGGATACTCCTCGGCGCTGATCACATAGCCACCATACTCACCGTTGATCATCGGCGAGAGCAGGGCGATATCCGCAATACCCAGCTCGTCACCGAACATGAAGCCGCTTTCCGGGGCCTGGCTCTCCAGGTAGGCAAGGTGCACCGGCACGATGGTGGTGCGTACCTCTTCCAGTCGCGCCTCGTCCGGGGGACTGGGATCGCCGAAGACCTTCTTGGCGAAGTGCTCGAAAAAGAAGGGTGTACAGGCCTCGACCAGCTTGGTATCGGCCCATTCCTCGTACCAGCGCGATCTGGCGCGCAGCTCCGGGCTGTCCGGGCGCAGGGGCACGGCCGGGTACTTCTCTTCCAGGTAATCCAGGATCACGCTGGAATCGCTGACCTGCAAATCGCCATCCTTCAGGGCGGGGATCTTGCCGATGGGACTGGCGGCGCGAAATTCCGCCTCGTCGCTGCCGGGGAGGGTGGGCTGGTGTTCGTAGTCCAGGCCCTTGGCGATGCAGGCCACCAGGACTTTGCGTACATAGGGTGAAACGGGAACGCCGTAAGCAATCATGGGAATCTCCTCAACGACTCAAGCCAGTAAATCAACCAGGATCCACCCGGCACTAACGAGATAGACACCCAAGGTGGCAAACATGCCGACCGGGCGGGCGATGCCGGGGCCGATTTCGGTCAGGCCGATATAGTGCAGGATACGGCCCGCCAGCAAGGTGCCGCAGAGTGCGTGCAACCAGGTATTGGAAGCGCCCAGTACTTCCATCATCACCAGCAGGATCAGCGCCAGGGGCACGGTCTCGACAAAATTCGCCTGGCCGCGAATACGGCGCAGCATTTCCGGGTCGCCGCCGTCGCCGATAAAGATCTTGCTCTTCAGGCGAAACAGGCCGGCGCGCAGGGTAATGGGTACGAACATCAGGCTGAACAGAGCGATATACAGCGGGACAACGGACAGTACGTTGATATTGGGCATTTCCATGGGGCGCTCCTCGATTTTGGAGAAATGTATAAGTTTTGTTATGAAACTGAATATACGCCCCTCGGGACATAATTCAATGGATGTAGACAACTGATTGGCCAGTTTGTACTGTTCATCGCTGCACAAACCCGTTGCAAGTCTGCACAGAAGGAGAGCGCACCATGGCAGAGCCAAGCTGGGACACCCTGATCCAGGGCGCACTGGTCTTTGACGGGCGCGGTATGCCGCCCCAGGAAATCGATATCGCCATCAACCAGGGCAGGATCGTGGCCAAGGGGCTCGACCTGTCCCCTGAACTGGCCGTCGAGGTCATCGATGCCGGTGGCCAGTGGCTGATGCCCGGCCTGCTGGATATCCACACCCACCTGGACCTGGAGGTCGATCTCGACCCGGGCCTGCCCGAGGCCGTGCGCCATGGCACCACCACGGTGCTGGTGGGTAATTGCAGCCTGGGCACCTGTTTCGGGCCCCAGCGCGAGGGCGAGCAGGACCCCATCGTCGATTGCTTTACCCGGGTGGAGAATATTCCCAAGAAGGTGCTGGCCAAGTGTGTGGAGGCGGTGACCTGGGATAACACCGCCGATTACATGGACCACTTTGCCGGTATTCCCCTGGGCCCCAACGTGGCCGCCTTCGTACCCCATTCCATGTTGCGGGTGGAGGTGATGGGCCTGCAGGATTCGGTCAACCGCGCACCCACGGAAGGCGAACTGGACCGCATGTGCGAACTGCTCGAAAAAGCGCTGGATGAGGGCTATATGGGCCTCTCTACCGACGGCCTGCCGTTTCACTACCTCTCCAACGACCCTAATACCGACAAGCGCATCCCCACCCAGTTTGCCTCCTACAAGGAAATGAAGCGGTTGCTCAAGGTGGTGCGTGACAAGGAGAAGGTATGGCAGACCACGCCGATCATCGAGAACCGGCTGCTGGCCTTCAAGTACTTCGCCCTGACCAGTGGCCGCCTGCACGGCAAGCCGCTGAAGACCTCGGCGCTGGCCGCACTGGATTTCGCGATGATGGCGGGCAAGCCCAACCCCTTCCTGGGTTTCGCCAAACTGATGAACTCGAAGTTCTTCAACGGCAATATGCATTTCCAGGCCCTGGGCTCCAATTTCCGGGTCTGGTCCGATGGCATCGTCAGCCCCCTCTACGAGGAGCTGCCCTCGACCTGCAAGCTGATCGCCAAGGAATATGACGACCGTGAGGGGCGCCTGGCCCTGCTCAACGATCCGGCCTGGATCGCCGAATTCCGCCACGACTGGCACCACGGCCGCAAGGGCTTCAACCTGGCCACCATCAAGGCCAGGTTGGGGGCGCCGGACAGCCTGGTGATCCGCGAATTCGACCGGCTGGTATTCGACGGTGCGCCGGTAGCCGACTGGGACGGCGAGACCTTCCAGCAGGTCTACGATCGACTCGAGCGTTTTCAGCGCGGTGACAGCGCTGCAGCGCGCAATGCCGGGGAAGAAGAGGCCTTCGCGAAATTCCCCAGCCCCATCGGCGACGACGCAGAATTCATGCTCCACATGATGCGCGAGTACGACAAGGGCTTCCGCTACTGGGTGGACCAGGGCAATGTCGGCAATGTGAAGACCCTGGATCTGTTGCTGGATGAGAACGCGTTGCCGGGCTTCAACGATTCCGGCGCCCATATCACCAATATGGCCTTCTTCGACGGCAACCTGGGCTCCCTCAAGCGCGCCCAGGAAGTGGACCTGGCGACGGTGAGTCGCATGGTGCAGCGGCTCACCTCCGAGCCGGCCGAGTTCTTCGGACTCGATGTCGGCACCCTGGAAATCGGCGCCCAGGCCGACCTGGTCCTGATCGACCCCGAGGCGCTGAAGGATTACGAGTGCGACCCCAACCGCCAGCTGGTGCACCGGGAGTTGTTCGCGCACGACCAGATGGTCAATCGCTCCGACGGTGTGGTCAGTCGGGTGCTGATCAGGGGCGACACGGTATGGGCGGGAACCGACTTTACTAAAAAGCTCGGTACCGAAACCCTGGGGCGGGCCCTGCGCGCGGCCTAGGATTCAGGCGGCGGGCTCGACGCACCCCGGATCAGGCTGACGTTTCGCAGCAGCAGGGGCACCAGGGCGAGGACACTGGCGGCGAGTGCCAGGAAAGACTCGATCGCCTCCTGGGCGCTGAATATCAGTATGCCGATAATCACCGCCGCCGCTGTAACCAGTGGTATGCGTAGCACCTTCCAGAGGCCCTGCTCGGATGCCGTTACCCACTTGCTGTAGACCTCTTCGCGCTCCGCGGTCAGTACAAAGCGCGCGAAACTTTCATTGACAATCTTCCAGCCCGGATCCCGCCGGACGAAGCCGCGACGCATCAGGTGCTCCAGGGGTTCAACATTTGCGGGATTGATAAACAAACCCTTGGCCAGTTGGTAGAGTAGTAACTTCTCTTCCTTGGTGCAGAAATTCCAGCGCCGGCGGTAGGCAGGACCTGCATGCGTTGAGACAAACTGTAAAACTTGCGCCTTGTTGATCTCTTTCGGCCCGATGGACTCGATTACATCCTTCAAGGGGAACAGTTCAGGCCATGCGGACACCTCACGTAACACGGTGCGCTCCCAGCGGTTACAGTCTACAAAGTCCAGGTCCATGGGGCTCCAGTCATAATACTTATCGAACTGACTCAGCAAGCGGGACCAGCGTACAAGCTCCTGGGCATCAGCAAATTCATCCTCCATGGAGTTAGGGATGTAGCGTGACTGGTTAGTCAACATATACAGCGGTGCAACGTCGCAGAGAATAACCAGAGACAGGTTCTCCGCGATGTATGATTCGAGCGATTCGAGCAAGCGTAGCCGCTTGTCTGAGTTGAAGGCTATGGACTCAAAATTCTCCAACACAAGGGTTGCGCGCTCGCCGCTTAGCATGTCCAACTTCCGGGTCAGTTCTTGCAGCGCCCCCCTGTCTCCTGCAAGCACGCCGACGTCAATTGGCCGCAACATATTTTCTCCCACAAGCACAGGATTGTGGACAATGCTCATGACATCCTTGTCCCTCCCCAGCCCGGGCCGAATCAGGATCCCTTTGTGAGCCTTGTCATCTTCCATGGCGGCCACGAGGTCCGCAAAGCCCGGCCCACTGCCGGTTTGGCCCTCCAGTTTTCCATTTGTGAAGTCTTCCCAGTCCTTCTTCTTCAGTTTCAGGCGACAGCTTCGGTAGCTCTTGGGTACGTTGATACCAAGTAGCTTCATGGCGAGGAAATAAATAGCTGCGCCGATGAGTAAGGCAGACAGACCAATTATCAATATGAACGCGAGATCCGTCATTACCAACCTGTAAAGCCAGGGGTAGCGATGGCTCAAGTGGACAGTAGTATCCCCATTGATTTTCACCTGGGGCTTCGCCGATTCCTTTGTGAAGCTGAGTGTTTCCAGTAACACCGGCAGTTCCCAGAAGGGGCTCAGCCAGCGCAATACAGGATCGATGAATCGTATCTCTCGGTGGGGATGCCCAGGGTTTTCGTCATCTCGGCAGAAAATGCGGTAGCCGAGATTTTCGCAGCCTGATTTATTGATGACATCGGTAGGATTTTCCAGCAAATACTTGAGATCGTCGGACACGGTGTCGCAGCCGTTTGCATAGCCGTATCCCTGTTGCAGCGCCTCCTTGCCACATAATCTCTCAATCTGGCTCTGACGGTCCCGGAGTGCAACATCGAGGGCCTCGCGTAGCTGAATTTCTTCGTAGAACGTCGTCCTATGAAATATATTGTTCCCAACTTTCTTGGTTATCGCCAGGGTGGGTACTACTACACCCACCAGGATGGTTGCCATGATGAAGCCGATGTAGCCGTAACGCAGGGTCCTCATGCCAATGCTTTTTTCGTTCGCGTCAAATTGTTTTAGCCTGAACGCGTAGCGCAGAGCGCCGATAATCAACAGGGTCATCGCGATTACCACCACGCAGAGACGTCCCAGGCTGGTTGTCAGCGAGGCCAGGCCGTAATACAAAGGTGAAACCACCAACACCAGTGACGCAGCCAGGAAAAGATACGAGTAGTATTTCGCGGCCTGGGGCCAAATCCAGTTGACTCTCTTTGTGGCAGTCCGAGTACATAGACCAACGCCATAATTGCAAGGATAAGCGCGACAGCTACCAGCAGGCTGATGCAAAAGTAGAGTGCAATAATGGACTGGAGGTCGCCTGCGTGTTTGTAAATGATGATCGTCCAGGGGATATCTTTGTGGAGCTTGTCAGCAAAGAAAAGGGTTTCTTTGCCACGGTACAGACCGGAGAACTCCTGGATTTGCTCACCAGCATCCTGCGCCTTTTCCCTGACATTCGTGCTCGCACGGATGTGTGCCTGGAGGTTTACATTGTTCTCCGTTTCCTGAAAAAAGTTCTCTACCAGGCTACGATCGTTTTCGCTGTGATAAAGGACCGACCCCGTCTTGTTGTCAATAACCGTGAACTGCATGCCAGGCGGCAAGACCGGTGACTTAAAGGTCAGAATGCTGGAGCCGAAGCTCACGACCTCCAGGGCAGTCGCATCTTCTTCGCTGGCCAGCTCCAAATCGTAATAACAGGCTCTGTCCTTAATGGCATCTCGAAGCTCTACCTGGTGTCGTACCGGCATGGAAAATTGTGTGGTGAGCGCACCGTCGACAATGTTGGATATGCGCTGGATGAAAACTGGGTAGGCTCCTGCGGATCCACAATTGGAAAAGGCGGGCGAGCGGCCCGTCATTCTGAAGTTCCAGACGTCTCCATCTCGCGCCCTTTGAAAGTATTCCCTTCCACTAAGATTGGTATTCGCGCTGGAGGAGATCAGGCTCTTGGTACCCCTGATGATCTCACCGTTACGAATGCCATCACGGTTGAGTATGAAGAGATTATCCAGCGGCGAGAGGAACCAGCCTGGCTGATAATCAGGTCGATTCTCCTTCAATAGCAGATGGCCTTCGCCGCTTTTGCTCACCAGAGTGGCTTGTGTATCGCCGAGACTTACCCGTACCAGGTGGTCCCGGGAGCCTTTCGAGCCCTCCCTTGTGAGCGCATCACGCACTTCCTGTTGCTGCAGCAGATATTCCACTCTCGAGAGAGCGAGGATTACTTCATTCCCGAATCGGGATTGCAGCGACTGGATTGCGAAACGCGCATCTTGTTTCAGCTCCTTGAATAACCTGTCACTGACGCCCAGCGTGGTAATCCCGGCAGTGGTGATTGCTGCAAGCAAGACGAGGGCAAATGCGGCTGTGACGCCGTCACTGCGGCTGAAAGAGGCGTCGAAATGTGCCAGCTGTATCTTCAGGAATACTATTGCCAGTAGGATTGCGAGGACAACTGCAAAAAGAACCATCGACCAGCTGGGCGCAATTTTCAGCTTGGCGGCGGACATCTGCGACTGGGGTTTGACGCCAATAAAGTAGAGCGTAGGCCGCTCGCTGTGTTCGCCGTTTATATTCAGGTCCATCCCGTGAAGCTGGTGCGGGTAGATATACAATCGATAGTTGATGCCCCCGATCGCCTGATTGACGTAGGTTGAATGCGTCAGACGATCATTTTGCTCTTCTGTTTTTTCTGGCTTGGCCGGCTTGTCTTTATCCTTAACCTTATCTGCACCTTTTTTGGGGCTGGCGTGGGCCATCTTCTCCTCCTCGATAGCCCGCGCCAGTATGTCGCCGATATTCAGGAATTCGTGATTGTCGGTGCTGTGGTGGGCGACTCTTTCCAACAGGACAGAGCCATCATCAGAGGCGACTAGCAAGGTGTCGAACTGGCCGACATTCGCCGGCAACAGCTTGTTGAGTAAAGCACGGAACACATGGCCATCGTTCAGGTAGCTGGATACCTGGAGTCGATTCTGGCTGCGGCCCCCCAGTGTATTCACAGGTTCAATGTAGAAAGTATCTCTTCTCAACTTTTCCTCGAAACCCTGCTCTCTCCCTTCCTCTTTTATGAGCGTCTCTTTCGAGACATAGCCAAGCTTCAGGTAATGCCGCTCGCCGGCCTTGCTGGCATGGCCGAGATCCGCGAAATAGTCTTTTTGCTCCTCCTGTAGATTGGTCAAAAGGTTTTCAAGTTGATTGCGCCTGGCGTGTGCCTCGTAGAGCTTCTCATTCAGTTGATCGAGATTGTCCCAGTAGGGCTGGGACTCAGCTGCCGCCTGTTGTGATTCTTCAATACCTTTTTTTTGTACCTTGAGTGAGACCAGCGCTGCCTTGTATTTCTCGACGTCGCCTGCCAGTGTCCTGAGCTCTTCGTCCATTCCAAAGATGAATTGAGACATGGCGAAGTTGATCAACAGGGTTGCAGCCTGGGGCTCGTGAGCCTCCCATTCAGCCTGAATTGCTTCGTAGAGATCCTCGGTGGGCCACGGCTCACAGGGATCACCACATTCTTCTTCCGCGTAAAAACCCGAAAGTGCGGTCTTTAGTGCTTCGGTCTTGAAGTAGTCATCGTAGCCTTCGACCATCGCCTTGTTTTCCAGGTACACGCCTATCGCATAGTGATCCACCATCGGCTTCCCGCTTATGTTGGCGGGCGCTGACTTCAGCTGGGCCTGTTCCGGTAATTGCTCGCGGGCAGACTTCAGTTCCTCCAGAAACATCAGGAACTCGTACTGCTCGTCGAGCTTGGATTCATAGTTATCTGGATTGTTGGCAGCTTTTTTGCCGAGTCCCTCGGTTTCCTTGAGCCTGGCCAGAACTTTGTCTATTTCGGACGTGTCGAATTCGGATACATCGCTATAGGCGAGCTGGCCGAAGCTTGCTATTTTGGCCAGTGCCTCTTCCAGGACTCCCAGGATGTCGCAGTAATCTTTCTTAATGGATGCAGACTGGCTCTGCTGCTCTGTTGGAGTTTGGCTTGAGCAGAGGAATCTCTGTTTGTACTTGTCCAGGATTTCACCACTTCCAAACATCGTGGCGAAGAGGTCAACGGTTTCATCCGCCATCAAACCTTCCATTTCGGTGCGGGTGAGGGGGCTGTAATATTCCAGTTCGTTTTGGGTAGAAAGAAAGCGCTCGTAATCTGCGTCGGACTCGAGGGAGGTTTGGGTCTCTTCGGCCTGCATTTCAGATTCCGCGTCGACGATAGACACGATGAGTTCGTCTAACTGGCCCTCAAAGCCGCTAATCGCCGCATCCTGGTCCTGAATCCCCTTTTCCAGGGCCTGTTCACGTTTTTCCCAGTCAGGAGCGATCCGGTTTTGAACGCGAGTGAAGAACTTCAGGCGCTGCAGGTTGTTCTGGAAGGCCCGGCTCACCTCATCGAGTTGCCGGAAGTAGAGTTGGTCGAAATAGTGCTCTTTCCGCTCGGTCTGCAGGTAGTACAGGTAGCCGAAAACGAAGACAATCAGGAAAATTATGGACACCAGCCACAGGTAGCCCGTGAGCCGCCCACCAAGTCCGTTCATCCCTTATTCCCCCTGTTATCCCACCAACTTAGCAGTTTTTTGCTGCACGGCCACTCTGCCATTGGTATTAGGCCATTTGGGCGTAGTCGGGAGATACGATAAGCGCTTAATTTATAAGCGATTTATCCTTATACTGCGTGATATGGGAATACAGTTTTACCATTGGCTGCTCCTGGGCGTGGGATTCTGGCTGCTTGATTTTTTCAAGATCGGCCGGATTACCGCTGCCATGGCATTTGCCGCCGGCGTGGTGTGTATCGTCAGTTACCTCAAGCCGGAGCTGGCCTGGGGCTGGCAGGTCTGGGGTTTCGTGATGGTGACCGCCCTGGGTTCCATCTCCTACCTGCGCACCCTGGGCAAATCCGCCGACGTGGCGGATAACGAACGCAAGCTGCTGGAAACCAAGACCGCGAGCCGCCTCATTGGCTCCCGGGTAACCCTCAGCCAGCCGCTGTACCCCGGCCACAGCAAGCTGGAGGTCAAGGGCCGCTACTGGAAGGTGGCCGCCAATCGCGACTTTCCCGCCGGTACCGTGGTGGAAGTGGTCGGTCACGAGGGCAATACCCTGGAAATCGTCAGTGCCGAGACCACTCATTACCAGGTCAGCCGGACCAAGGGCGAGGAGGGCTTGTCACTGAATGCCTACCACCGCGACCCGGCGATCGAGGCGCTGTACGGCGAACCCGACATGGACAACTGGCTGCTGTTTCGCGAGGCGCTGCAGGAGCATTCCAAGGAGGCCCTGGTCAACGCCTACCACGTGCTCAGCGGGCTGCACGGCAAGCACCTGGATGAAGCACGGGAAGAACTCAATACCTGCACCCTGGCCCTGTACGACCGCAAGAACGAGGGTCTCTACGAGACCATCCAGGAAAATATGTATTCAGATCCCAACAAGTACGAGTTCCTGTATATGAACGGGCGCTGGCCCGGGCTCGACCTGGTGGTGTTCGAACAACTGATCAACGAACTGATTGCCGCGCTGCATACGCCCTGGGCCGATCGCATCCGCGGCGAAATCGGCCTGGAAATGGCCAGGCGCGCGGTCATGATGATCCGCAAGCAGCAGGTAAAAGCCACTCGCGGCGACTAGCCCTGACCCCCGGTTTCCAATAAAACCAAAGCTCTTTTTGCGAAAGCCATAATGGCGCCGCAGGCCACGTGCTTGGCGGGCTAAAGCATGTCTGCATTTCAGTCGATAGCTGACAATGTAGCCATGCAAAATTACATCTATCAAAGCGTTCACGGTCATATCGTTGTCAATATCGAGGGGCGCCCCTGCCTTCTCGATACGGGTTCACCCTTCAGCGTGGGTTACGAACCGATCACGATTGCCGGCCATCAATTCCCGGTCCACAATAGTTACCTGGGTGTGACCTGCGAGTACTTGAGTGACAATATCGGTGTGCCCATCGAGGGCCTGATCGGTGCCGATATCATTACCGCGCTGACCATGAGTATCTACTCCAGCGAACGCATGGTGCAGTTCAGCGAGCGTCCGGCGGATGGCTCGATCGTGATCGCGGTGCAGGATTTCATGGGGGTACCGATCATCCCGGTGGCGATCGGTGGGCGCGTGATGCGCATGTTCTTCGATACCGGCGCACCCATGTCCTACCTCCTGCCGGAGGCTTTCCAGGCCCGCGAGCCCGAAGGGCGCCACGAGGACTTCTACCCGCTGCTGGGTAATTTCCTGACCAATGTCTATTCACTCGGCGTGAACATCGGCGGCGAGGGCCAGGTCCTGCGTTTTGGTGAGCTGCCTGAGGAACTGCACAACGTGCTCGACGCCGGCCAGGTACAGGGTATTCTCGGCACGGAGATGCTCAAGCATTTCGGTATGTGCCTGTCACTGCGCGAGGGCGTGATGAAGCTCGATACCCTGTATCGCAGCGAGGCACTGCCGGCCCGCGAGGCGGTTTAGTTACAGGGCGCGTTGGCCACCCCGGGCGGCGTCCAGCCGTCGCCATCCACATCGATGAATACCGGATTGGTAAAGGCGTAGGCGAGCACACCGTCTTCGCCGAGATTACCGTCGGTGAGTTCGGCCAGGGTGGTATTCGACTCCTGGTCGATGTCTTCGGGTACCACCGGGAACATCGGCTCGGAAACCCCGTCGGTGCCGTGAATCATGGCAACAAGCCAGGTATCCTCGGTCAGCCCTGCAAGCGTGTATGTCACGTCGATCTCGGTGCGAGTGGCACCCGGGATACTGTCATCCACCACCACCTCGGTTTCCGTCCAGCCCGGCCCACCGGCAACTCGCGCAGCATCATTGCAGACCCCGTAGCGGGCGGCCTCGTTGTCGGCCGTGGTGCGTTCGGGTTGGTTGTTGATATAGAAATCCACCGCATCCACCGGCGCCCAGGCCGGCGTGGTGATAGCCAGCGTGATTGTCACATCGCTGCCGCTGTCGACGGCCAGGGTATTCGATTCCCCGGCACCGAGCCCGGCGCTTTGCGGATTGCCGTCAAAGCTACCGCTGGCGGCGATCGTCACGAAGGGTGCATTGGTACCGATGTTGCTGCCCGCGGCAATCGCGGCAGCCAGGGTTTCCGCCTGGCCTGAAAGCTCACCCGGGTCGGTCACATCGCTGGCAATCTGGTTGCGGGTAGCGAGGTAGGTGGTGCGGCGGGAGTGGCTGTCGGAATCCGCCACCCCGGTACGCACGATGCCCTGGTTGATGAGGTTGAACCAGTCACCCAGGTTCTGGCCGATGAATTCATCGAAGATACCGCCGCGGCCATTGGTGCCGATCCACACCTCCAGTGCCTGGAAGCCGTCGTCGAAGGCATTGCCCAGGTTCGGGTCCATGCGCCGTTCGGTGACATCGACCTGGGATTGTGGTGGGACCATACCCGTGTCAATCGCCAGTCCGTCCTCACCGAAGTGGGAGGCGATATGGTTGATCTGCACGATATTGCCCAGCGGGTCGGCCAGGGAAGCCTCGTAAATCTCCGCCGGTGACAGCACATAACTGGCGTATGCCGGGAAGTCCTCGCCGGGAGCGGCTTCGCGACCCCAGTCCACCGTGCCGCCGCCGATTCTGGTCTCGTCTATCGAGACGGGCCAGCTGTTGAAATGGCCGTAATCGAAGGGGGTGATTTCCGCGTTGGGCGCTGTGCCAATCAGGTCGAGTACATCCATGTCGGACAGGGTGGACATGAAATCGACGCGGATGTCGTGCTCCGAGGGGGTGAAGAAATCCATGCCCTCGGCCAGGTAGGTGGCGACCCGTTCCTCGCGGGTGACTTCTGCATCCGGGCTGTCGATGGAATGCACGTGAAAATCCCCGTAGACATAGCCGGGGGTCTCCATCACCTGGGCGATCTCGGCAGCCACCGTGGTGGTTTGCCCGGGCGTGATGCTGATGTTTTGTTTAAAGGCCGAGTAGCGCGGGCCCAGCGAGACCACCACCTGGTAATCGCCGGGCTCCAGGGTCAGGGTGGGGCTGATGCCGCTGCGGTCGATGAACTCCACCAGGGTAATACCGTAGGGCAGGTTGTCGGAATCGTCACCGAACACCCCGGTGGTGGTAGTGAGCACCCGGTTGCGCAAGCGCGGGCTGGGATCAAAACCCACCACCTGTAACTTCGCGGGCACCGGTCCTGCCACGCCCACCAGCGGCTTGCCGGTGACGCTGACTTCCAGGAAGCCGGGCTGGGGCAGCTCGAAATCCCGCGCCGTGCTTACCCCGCTGTTGATCACCACTACAGCCGGTTCCTGGTCGGCGTATTCATAGCCCTCGGCATTGACCTGGACCTGGTAGTTGCCGGGGGGCAGGGTCATGACGTAACTGCCATCGGAACCGCTGCGTGTGTGCCCCGCCATAAACAGGATCGGTGGGTCCAGCAAATCGTTCTCGGTTACGAATACGGCAATGCTGGCATCGGGCACCGGGTTGCCGCCGCTGCTGATCACACCGGCGAGCTCGCCGGTGTCGATGCCATCGATCTGGTTGCGGATGTCGGCGATGCTGCTGGCGGTGCCGTCACCAACCGCCAAATAACGCCGCAGGTTGAGCTCGCCATTGGCGGGGATGTCGAAGTTCGGCTCCGATTGCCCGGTCACCAGGCCGATCACGGTTTGCCCCAGCACGAGTACATTGACGCCGGAAGTGGACAGGCTGGTGGTGCCGGGGACCTCGTGGATGAAACCATAGGAGACACCCTCGGCGCCATCGTGGCCGGTGTAGGCCAGGTAGTTGCACTGATCGCAGAGTCCGTCCTCGCCATCCTCGCAGGCCACCGCGGTTTCTTCGGGGCAGCCCGGCGTGAGCAGGGGTTCGCCAAAGCCCAATTGGGGCTGGAAGGCCTCCACCTCGCCGGAACCGTTCAGGTATTCCACCAGCCAGATTGCCAGCGGTTCGGCAGAGTTATTAGTGATGCGAGTGTCGAGGGTCACGTAGGGTTCAGCGAGCGCGAGTGAATAACAGGTTTCGATCTCCACCGGCAGGTCGCGGTCATCGGCGCTGTCGGGAAAATTGAAGCCCAGGCCGCGAATGGTGGAGCTGGCATTCACGTAATCCAGCAGGTCGTCGGGGCCGCTGGCGCAGATCTGTGCCGGCTCGCCGTTGCTGCCGTCATTGACCACGCTTACCGCGGTGAAGTTGGGGGTGTTTTCGATATTCACACCGGTGACGAACTCCTCCATATGGTCCGGCGTGAAACTGCCGTCCCCGAGCTTGCGCGCCACGTCGATGATATTGCCGCCGTAGGTGCCGATGCCGAACCAGTCGCGGCCCGGTTTCTGGACGATCACGCGCAGCAGGTCGTTTTCCAGCACGTAATCCCCCTCACTGCCCCGGGCCAGCGGGCCGGTGAGTAGATCGGCGTCACTGCTTACCGCCCGGGCTGAGGCAGTGGGGCCGGGGAGTGGCGGTTCCGGTTGCAGTGGGCGGAGATCGCCATTGCCGTCGCTGCAGGCCCAGAGCAGGGTGCAGGCGCCGACCAGGCAGTATATGAGTGGCAACTTGAAGTAAGTTTTCATAGCTTCAGCGTAGAGCAGGGGATGGGGTGTTGCCAGTGGGGTGATAGACTCATGGCATGCTGGAACTTTCGAAACAACAGTGGGCCCTGCTGCTCGGTCTCATCGCCCTGGTAGGGTTGTCCTGGGCCGGTAGCCTCGATGCCGTGGCCGAGAATTACGTCAACGACTCGCTGTTGGACGCGGGGATCATTTATGCGACCGCGCGGGGTATCAACGCCCTGGTCTCGGCCCTGCAGGGCACCGAGCTGGATATGTGGCTGGTGACCTTTTCCATCGGTGAACTGCTGGACCCGATCAACGATGTGATCGAACGCTTCTCCGGGGTGATGACCGTGGCGGTGACCTCACTGGTCATTCAACAGTTGTTGCTGGCGATTGTCTCCGATGTCACCTTCTCGGTGGCACTGACCCTGTTCGCCGTCGCCGCCGTGATTGCCCTGGTGGTAGGCAGGATCGCCGGCTACCGCCTGTTGCTGAAAACCTTCCTGGTGATCGCCTTTATCCGCTTTTCCCTGGCGCTGGTGGTGATTGGCAACCTGTGGGTGGACCAGGTATTTCTGCCCGACAGCACCAGTGCCGAGCACGCGGTGATGCAGGATTTCTACACCGACCTGGAAGGCGTTGATAACACCATCCGCGGTGAGGGTGAGCGCAGCGAACTGCCCGACCAGTTTGAGCGGCTGCAGGACAAATTCGAGGCCTTTGTCGATGGCACCCTCAGACTGCTGGGATCGGTGCTGCTCAAGGCCGTGATTATCCCGGTGATCTTCCTCTACGCCGCAATTTTACTGGGCCGCGCTGCTTTCCGTCATTCCTGAAACCAGACTTTCCAAATACTCCTGATTGGAGTTGGCGCGGGCGGCCAACAGCTTAGCGCACCCGGCCATGTGGTGTATTTCCCGGCCCCGGTATTCTGGGTCTCATGAACGATTACCTGAGCATTACAGACCTGATCCTGGCCGTCTTACCGTGGATTGCGGTGGCGCTGCTGTGTTGGTGGCTACTACGACGACCCGCGTTCAGGGGCTATGATGGCGCGCTCCGTTTGCGTGTGTTGTTGGGCTTGTTTTTTAGCAACCGGCAGTATCATCTCGTGCACAACTACCCCCTGGAACTGGACGGCAAGACCGAGATCATCGATCACATCCTGGTGTCGCGATACGGCGTGTTTGTTATCGAAACCCGGAATATGAAGGGCGGGATTTCCGGTCGTATCAGTGACAGCCTGTGGACGCAGAAATTGTTTTTCAGGTCCCGGACCTTTGAAAACCCGGTGCTGCAAAATGCCATCCATAAGGCCACGCTCAGGCGCATGATCAGGACCCTGCCAGAGAATCTCATCTCTCTCGTCGTCTTCGTCGGGACGGGTAAGTTTCGCAACCCGATGCCGGCCAATGTCACCACGATTGCCGGTGCCATCGGCTTCATCAAGAGCTTCGAGGAGGAAATCCTCAGCCAGGGCGAAGTCGATGCAATCCTCAGGCGCTTGCAGAATCAATCGGAGCCGGATGAACCCGCCGATGATAGCGGGTATGAGCCGGCCTACATCTCCATTGAAACCTCTGAGTTTGAAATAACCCGCCGCCGCTAGACGGAAGCAGCCTTACGATGACAGGGCCCTACCGATGGCCTAGGTCATTCGTTGAGTTGTTCTCAGGTCCTATCTTGGCTATATAGCCTCAAGAGCAAGCTAGTATCTCTTGGAGGATTTTAAGGTCGAAGCGGTCAGGTCTAGAGCGGGCAAGTATTTCAGCGTATTGCTTGTTATCAGTACGCTCACTGCCTGTGCCGGTTTTTTTGGATATTCGGACCCCCCGCTCGACAAAGATTGGAAGGTCCTTCGCTCTGCAGATCCAGAGCAGGAAGCCGTCACCGTGCGATTCTCGGGCACCTCCACCCTGTTATTTTCGGATGGCGAAACCACATGGATGACCGATGGCTGGTTCAGTCGACCCGGTGGTTTCTCTTTGATATTCGATCGAGTCAAACCGGATGAGGACGCTATCAAAGACGGCCTGGCATTTAATGGGGTCGAGACAATGGCGGCAGTCATCCCGCTGCATTCACACTACGATCACGCCATGGATACAGCGGCAGTGGCGCAATTAACCGGTGCCACCATCTACGGCGACCAGACAACCAGAAACATCTGCGATGGCAGTAAGCTGAAGGGCGAGCCAGGTTTCACCTTCGAGTATGTGAAGGACAATAATCCGCTCGTGCTGGAAGGTTTCAAAATCACGTTTATCGAGTCGGGCCACTACATCTATGAATCCGACTACATGGTCAAAAAACTCATCGACACACCCGCGGAAGATAAAACCCTGGAAACTCCCGCTTCACCCTTTGCCTACAAACAGGGAGAGGTTTGGCTATTGTATGTGGAGCACAAGCTTGGCAGTTTCATGGTGGTCGGCTCAGCGGGATACAAGCCGGGACAATTGGAGGAGCTCACCAGAGACTGGCCCGAAGAAAAAAGAGTCGATGTTCTGTTCCTGGGCATCGGCGGCCTTGGGGCCAAGAATGATGGGTACAGGAAAGCATTCTGGAATGAGACTGTGCTGCCGGTCAGGCCCCGAGTTATCGTACCGATTCACTGGGACAGCCTGACATCGCCCATCGATGATGAGCTCAAGGGGACCTCGCGCGTCCTGTCACTAATTACCGGCGGTGAAGAGGCCACGCTTGAGTTTCTCAAGGATCGCCAATGCACCGTGCCTGGATTGAGCTACAGGATCGTACGCCGGTATGATCCTGTCGCTGTATTACCCGTCGACGGAAAGTCAGAGCCAGAAATCTCGTGCCCAAACACCGCACAGGAAAGCTGACTTAATTCAGGGCGCGATCCAGCGCCGTGAGGATGCGCTCTGCTTCTTCAGCGGTGTTGTAGTGCAGCAGTGACAGGCGCACCACACCATCGACCGGATCGATCCCCATATGTTCCAGTGCCCGCGGGGCATAGAAGTCACCGTTTTCAGTACCGATGCCGTCTGCCTGCAGGGTGGCGGCGAGCTCCGCCGAGGATTGTCCTTCGGGCTTAAAGGCAATGGTGGGTGCACGGTCGCCGTCATTACAGTGAGTCTTGCCGAGCAGCTGTACCTTGCCTGAGTTAGCCAGGTAATCCAGCAACAGCCTCGCCAGTTGGGTTTCCTGGGCCAGGATCAACTCATGCACTGCCGCCATGGTGGCGAGGGTGCCGTCGTCCTCGTTGCCCCCATGGTGACTATGCAGGGCCGAGAAATAATCCAGCACACCCTGTCAGGCAGCGATCTGGCTGTGCTGCGGCCCGGCGGGGTTGTAACGCTTGGTGGGATCTTCCCGGTTGAAGTAGTGGCCCTGGCCCTGCAGTTCATCGGCCAGCGCCTGTTTCACATAGAGGATGCCCTGGTGGGGGCCGAAGACCTTGTACAGGCTGAACAGGTACATATCGACGTCCAGCGCGCGCAGGTCGCTGATGTGGTGCGGCGCATAGGCCACCGCATCGACGCAGACCCGGGCATCACCCAGGCCGCGCACCTTGCGGACGATCTCTGCCACCGGGTTGACCGTGCCCATCAGGTTGGAACAGTGGGTGAAGAACAGCCAGCGGGTGTTGTCGTTGATCAGCGCATCGAGGTCATCGGGATTGAGCAAGCCCGTGGCCGGGTCGATCGCCCACTCGCGGATGGTCACGCCTTTTTCCTCGGCCTTGCGACGCCAGGCGCCGATATTGGCCTCGTGATCCTGCTGGGTGACGACGATTTCATCACCGGGCTGCCAGTTGGCGCCAGCGGCCTGGGCCATGACGTAAGCGTTGGCGGACGTGGAGGGACCGATAGTCAGTTCACTCACATCGATGTTCATCGCCTGGGCCCAGCCTTCCCGCGCCCGGTCCATGGCTTCACCGGCCTCGCGCGAGGGGGTGAAATTGGAGTAGGGCTGCACCCGCGTGTGGGTGTTGTAGTGATTGAACAGGTCCAGTACCGGGCGGGCGACAAAGCTGCCGCCGGCGTTGGAGCAAAACACCACATCCGGGTAGTCGGCGCACTGGGGGAACTGGGTGCGTACGTAATCGATATCGAGAGTCATCGTCAGGGAATCCAGTCGTTGTCAGCAGCGAAGGGTACACGGAAACTACCCGCCAGATAATCCCTCGCTACAGCGATCCTCCCGGTCCATCGCCACCTGAAGGGCTATGTCGTAGTCCATATCCTCGCCGTTCCACTGGCTGTGGGTGGTCGCTGGGGTGATTTCGGGCTGAAGCTCCTGGAATTGGTCAATATTTGAGCAAAAAGTTTCCGCGGAAACTTTTTGCTGCCCGCCATCGGTAAGCTGTTGCCGGACGGGCGGCGCGATAGAGTTGCCGAATCGATCGATAAAGTGAAACTCCTCATCACCGCCAACATACTCGACGCTAAATTCCCCATGGTGTAGCGCTCGGTGGTGGAAGCGGCACAGGGTGACCAGGTTTTCCAGGGAAGTCTCACCTCCGTCGGCCCAGTGCCTGATGTGGTGAGAATCCACATAGCGTGCACAACTGCAGCCGGGGTAACGGCAGCCTTGATCGCGAATATCCAGTGCCCGTTTGATGTGCGGCGGCACAATTCGGGAGCGGCGACCGATATTCGGGACCTTGCCTTGCTCGTCTTCCAGCACGGTTACCAGGCTCGCATCGCAGGACAGCCGTTTGGCCGTATCCGGGTGCAACCAGTTGTCCTTCTCCAGGCAACAATTCGTGTGAATGGTATTGCGCTGCAGTGTGTTGATATCCACGTGCAACATCACCTGGGTGCGCTCGGTGCCTTTCAGCGTTTTAATCCCTCCCTCGGCGCTGGCCAGGTAGTGCTCGGCCATGGCTGAAAGGGCATCGGCGCGCTTCTGTCCGAAGGTTGTGGTGGGTTGCGTCTCTTCCGCGATACTGGCCGCGTCCAACTCCTCCTGCTCTACAGCCATGATGGCATCGAGGGCTTTTAGCAGTTGCTCTCCTTCAACCGCCGGCAGTCGGGCTTTAACCACCCACATGCCGTCGTCGTCGATGTAACAGGTGACCTTGCGTTCCTCCTGCTGGATTTGTTCGTGGTCTTTGGATTGCAGTTTCTGCGCCCGGCGCTGAAGACGAACCAGCCTCTCCACATGACTGGCAGTGCCGTACTCGGCGATCTGCAGGTATAGGCTCTCGGTCGCGGGGCTCGCCGCCCGGGTCATGGCCCTGACCATGGAGTAGCTGATCTTGCCGTCGGCGAAGGCGGCGCTGATTTCGGGCAGCAGTTCCAGGCTGCGGGCGACGCGCACTTTTTCCCGGGCTGCACCGATTGTCAGACCACACTTCCACTCCAGCCAGTGGGCGCAGGAGCGAATGCCGGTTCCCTGCCACTCGCCGCTGCGGTCAAAGCGAGCAATCAGCTTGAGGAAGTAGTAATTAGCGGCGTGGATATGGCCGGCCCAGCGGGTGATCTCGCTGGCGAGATCTGCGGTGTGGTCGAGGCGTTCATCGATGTAGGAATCGATATCCTGGGGCAGGGCGGAGGTCATGCGGGGCTCCAATACTGTATAAATATACAGTAATATCATACTCCCCCAAGATATAAAAATGAAGCCTTAAGTAATTGTTTTATATACTAAAATAGCACTTAAAGCTGTTTCTATATAGCCGTGTGGCAGCGCTTAGCCGCCTTCAGGCCGATACCAGATCGGCGAACTCCAGGCCCGTTCGCGAATAGTGGGTGGCGCGTGGGGTGTGGGTTCCCGGCCCAGCCGGATGGCATCGTAGGTGCTCCAGCGGCAGGTCGGGTTCTGCAACACCCGCACATAATAGAAGGCAGACTCGGCGGGATCGAAATCCGGGTCGCGCCAGACAGTCTTGAGTTCCGCCGCACCACTACCGCTGGAGATCGAACAGTCGGCCAGATCCACCGAGGCACCATTGTCCGGACAGCGGCCGGTGGCGGGGTCGACCTGCAGGCCATCGCTGCAGGCGATATCCATCACGCTTTCGCGGGCTTCGCCATTTTCCACCCAGCCTTTCACCATCTGGATGCGTTGCAGGGGTGCGCTCATCGGGTCTGCCAGGGCCCAGACCAGGAAGGATGGATTTTCACTGTCGGTAAGTTCAGACCACATGGGTACACCCTTGGCATCCGCTGCTGCAACCAGGTCTGTTTGCTCAAGCAAAGCCTCATCGATGGCCGCACCACCGAAGAAGCGCAGCTGGATGCGGGTGCCGCTGGTGCCGTAGGTTTCCCGCTGCTGCACGGCCGAAAACAAGGCATCGCGGGTATTCTCGGTGGCCCAGACTGCCGCAAGGCCACCGGGACTGAAGGAGCCGATGACCGAGTGATGAGGCCCCTGGCCCGGCTGACTGTGGCGCTGCCGGCGTATGGCAGGGGAGCCGATCAGCGCCGTCTTGCCCCGGTAATCCCATTCTTCGGCATCACCCGGGTTGGAGTTGTGACTGTCGGTGGCGGCAATAAAACCGAACTGGAAGGGATTCACGCCCAGCTCCGGTTCCATGAGCAGGCCGCGCTTGAGGCCCTCACGGGTGAAACCGGTAGGGAAGGCGCAGCCGGTTGCCTGGTGGGCCTCGCAGAGCTCGAACACCTGTTCGAAATTGCATTCCTCGTCGGTGGCAAAGGCACCCATGGCACATTCGCTGGCGCCCTTGATCTGGTAGATCTCGGCCAGCGGTTCGTACCTGGCGCGGCGTTCCCAGTCCTCGCCGTCATAGGGCGTACCAAGCCGGGTCTCGGCGCCATAGGGCAGGCCCCAGGCCCGGTTCATATTGTGGGGAATGGTGAGGAAATCGCAGTCCCCCTGGCAATCCTGCTCCAGTGAGCGCCACAAATCCGGGGCGGTGGGGGCATCCATGAACGAATAGGCGAATTCAGGGACGTCACTGCCGCGGAAGAACACATTGCGGTGGTACTTGCCCCGGTCAGTCAGTGGTGGCGAGTATTCGTAGGCGGCCAGGGTGGTGAATACACCGGGTTCATTGTGGGCATCGGCCAGGGCCACGTAATCGGCCCAGTCGGCGCTGGCATCGGCAATGCACTGCTCGATGCCGACTGTCTGGCAATAGGGGTTCATATCCCGGCTTACATTGCCGCCGTTGCGGTTGCCGCTGCGCCGCAAGTACATAAAGGTGGCGGTGTTGGGTGTGGTGGTGACCCAGCAGGTCAGGCGCTGGCGCCAGGGCAGGCCTTCGTCATCACAGTGACGGCGGGTACCAAAACCCTCGGCGTGGTCGGTAATCGCTACAAAATCCATGGGCACCGACAGTTGCATGACTTCACCACCGGCATTGGTCAGGTCCTCGCCGCGGGCAAAGCGGTAGGCCTCTTCGATGGTGAGCCGGTTGCCGAACAACACACTGTCGAAGGACTGCTCCGTGTGCAGGTGCAGTTCGCCAAAGTAGAGATTGCGCTGTGGATTGGGTTGCGGAGCGCCATCGGAGAGCCGTTCGTCAACTGCAGCGGGTAGCTCAACCGCAGAGTCATCCTGCAGGGCCAGGTGCGCGGCGACGGCATCATCGGTAAAGGGCTCGCGCTGGTCCTGGAACCAGAGGTAGGCGTAGAGGCCTCCGCCAACAATGACTAACAAGAGTGCGAGTGACAGGTATTTTATTATTTTGACCAATGTCTTCTCCGGGGCGGTGGTGGCTGGGAGCATCTTACTGCGAGTTGGTATCCACTGGGAATGTCGCGGTACCATGACGGCCGATTGATTTACCAGGTTTCACAGATGGCAGAATTCGACGACTCCCGCATCCCCGTCATCATCGGCGGCGGACAACTCACCGACAAGCGCGAACCGGAAGAGGCGGCGACACCCATCGAGCTGATGGCCGAGGCCGCTCGTCGCGCCGCAGACGATGCCGGCCCGGGCGATGCCCTATTGCAGGCTATCGATGCCCTGGTCGCGGTCGGGCTGGTGGTGGATGACATAACGGTGAAGAGCCCCATGGCGGGGATGTTTCGCAATGTGCCCTTAAGTGTGTGCAATGCGCTCGGTATCGATCCCGCCCAGCGCTGGTACACCGATACCGGGGGCAATACCCCGCAGAAACTGGTCAATTGCTTTGCGGAAAAAATTGCCAACGGCGAGCACTCGGCGGTGTTGCTGACCGGCGCCGAGGCGCTCAACACCATGATCGCGCGCCTCAAGAAAGGACTGGACCTGGATGCCTGGCAGGATGACCCCGGCGGTGAACCCGAGGTGTTGGGCGATAGCCGCTTGCCGGCGACCGAGCATGAGGTGGCCTACGGCATCAAGGAACCCGCCAATATTTATCCCCTGTTCGAGAATGCCCTGCGCGGCAAATACGGCCACAGCCTGGCTGAGCACCAGCGGCATATGGGGGAGCTCTACCAGCGTTTCAATGCCGTGGCGGCAGAGAATCCCCTGTCCTGGTTTCCTACCCCACGCTCAGCGGAAGAAATCGCCACGGTCAGCGAGAGCAACCGCTACGTCGGCTTTCCCTACACCAAGTACCTGAATTCGGTTATCCAGGTGAATATGGGCGCGGCGGTGATTATGACCTCACTGGCGAAAGCCCGGGAACTGGGTATCGCGGAGGACCGCATGGTCTACCTGCACGGCTGCGGCGATGGCAACGATCTCTGGTATCTCAGCGAGCGCGCCGATTACTGCTCCTCACCGGCGATCCGCACCATTGGCGAGAAGGCCCTTGCCATGGCCGGCAAATCCATCGAGGAGATCGACTACTTCGATCTCTACAGCTGCTTTCCCTCGGCGGTAGAGATTGCCTGCGACGAACTGGGCATTGCCCACGACGACCCGCGGGGTCTTACCGTGACCGGTGGCCTGCCGTATTTTGGTGGGGCGGGGAACAACTACGCCATGCACGCCATAGTCCACATGATGGACAAACTGCGCGCCAAACCCGGCAGCTTCGGGCTGTTGAATGCCAACGGCTGGTTTGTTACCAAGCACTCGATAGGCGTGTATTCAACGACGCCACCCAACAAGCCCTGGCAGCGGGAAGACCCCGCCAGCTACCAGGCCGCTATCGAAGACCAGGTGCATCCGCCTTTCACCGAAACCCCGGAGGGTAGTGCCACGGTGGAAACCTACACCGTGTTGCATGGCCGCGATGGGGTGGAGAAGGCCATTATTATTGGGCGCCTGGAAGACGGCACCCGCTTCCTTGCCGATACCCCCGATGATGCCGAGACCCTGCAAGCCCTGATGGACAAGGAGGTGCTGGGATTGGCAGGGCAGGTGAGCCAGGTGGATGGTCGCAACCTGTTCGTACCCGATTGAGGTTGGAGTCAGGGTGAGAGGCTCACCCTAGTTCTCATCAGCCGCAGAGAGCTTGTAATTCAGCCCTATTCGCGCGGTAATTTCCTCGTCTGAGTCGGGTCGATACTCCGGCTTGTTTGCCCAGACAACACCAATGGTGAGTTGTAAAGCGTCAGCTACTTCCTGTGTGAAAGTCAGACCGCCCAACCAGCGGTCCTGGCGTGTGGGGTCATCGCTCACGTCTTCATACGACGCACTGAAATCCAGCTTCCCAGCCGGTAACTTACCATCCATGACCTGGAATTGACGCCCGATTGCGATGCTGCCGATAAGACTGGATCCACCTTCCAGACTCAGCGGAACGGCAACACCCTCGACCATGAACTCGTCGTCTTCTCTATCCTCGTATTCGAGATTCAGTGCGCCTCGCCAACCCCCAGTTTTCACAGGATTGTCGATGATGTACTCGCCAATTGCCAAAGCGCATTCCTGACCGAGTGAGCGCAGATTGCCCCCGGAATCGCGGATTGTGGATTCACATGAGTCCGTGAAGTTCTCGTTCTGTCTGCCGTTAACCTGCCAGTTGTTTGTGTCTTCCAGAAATTTGAAAAGATTGTTTACATTATGGCCGGACAAATCGAACTCGAATGAGAGTTTTGCGCTATAAGTGTCCCCGCCTGCCAATTCCTCCCTGATCCTTGCGTTGGCGGTAAAGAGAAGCTGTGGCTGGTTGCTAACCAGGCCGCCGAACTTGAAGAAGCTATTCGCCGTAAGGTAGCTGTTAAGAAACTTTTCACGCTTAACGAATCTTTCGACTTCAGCTTCAAGGGCAGCCAGGTAGCTTGCTGACATACAATCTCCGTATCGTGCGGCTTGTGCCCGATCCACTCCTGCTCTTCGTGCATTGCGTATGTGTGTTGAGCAAGTAGCCAGCATTTCAGCAGCCGGGCTAGCAGAATTATCGCTGACAAAATCGTCGATATTGCCAATGGCATTTTGTGTCAAGCTCGCTGTATTAACCGAGTTAACCAGTGCGTCGGCAATTGCTTTTGAAAGGGAAGACAGCGGCCCTTGATCCAGGGCGTCGCTAATAGCCTGTGGGTCGTTTGCAAAGGGAATAAACAGGCTTTCTTCGAGATTTACCAGGTCCATCTGGTTGAATTTCGACTTGTTCGTTGCGTAAGCTCTCCCGGCCTGTACAAAACCCTCCGCCAGATCGTCATAAGCGGCAAATGATCTACCGACACCCAGTCCAAATAATGAATTCTCGTACGAGTAAGTCAGGGACAATTCTACGTCGTCAGAGTAGTCGAATTCCGACTCGAGAGAATTTACTATCTCGCTACTGTCGATAGCCGTCTTGAACGCATCAGTAATCTCCGGTTCTCTTGCGGCAGCACCGATCTTGAAGTCCCCACCCAGGATGGGGTCTTTGGGGGAGTACTCAACAGAAATGCTGGCAGATTCACTCTGATCTCCTGATGTTCCAGGATCTACCGCGATATTCAGCAGTGGCAGTAGATCGTTAAGTGAAACCGAGTTACCCAGCACACTCAGCGGAATGTCGCCGGTAGTACTGACGCTTAAGGCGCGTTCGGCTTGGAACCGTTTCTCGAGCTCTTCACCCGCGAGAGGCTTAAATGCCGCAGCGCTTTCGGGTGACAGCGATTGACGCAGTGTATTCAGACAGTCGTCGAGTTTCAGGGAGTCGCACACGTGGGCGTTGACGTTGGTGCTGTTCAATATCGCAACAGCAATACCTGCAAAGAGGACACGATTCATCTCAAGACCTCTTCATTCTGATGGTTACCTGGGCGGAGTAAGCTTTATCATCTTCGCCATTTACGCTGAAGGCATGCTCAGCAATTTTGGTGCCATCGGCTTTCTCTATGCAGATCCTTGCTGCTGCTGAGTCAGCATCAGCGAAGAAAAAATCGATCAGAAGTGAGTATCGGTCGGCTCCGGTGAGTACATGGGAGGCTTCTGCCGGGAACTTCAGATTGGCATTTGACCAGCGAATCTGGTCACCTGTGTCATCTTCCAGGTCAGCAGAGCATCGGGTTTTGCCACCCGTATCCGATACGGTTACTTTAAGGACTGCGCCGTGCTCTATACCTCTGAATGTCTTATACATTGGTCTGATACTCCTTTCGTTTTTTGCGTCTTCGATAACTTCATCAATCATTGATCTTCGATCATCGGTGGACTTGAGGCTGTCCCTGCCCGACTTGGCTTCGGCGGCAGTTGACTTGCCACCGAACCAACTTCGCACCGTTGCCAGACGTTTGGCCACGTCAAACCAAAACGGAGCGCCCAGCCCGATCAACAAGCCGGTCAGAAGCAGCATCAGGAAATCTCGCCATTTCTGGGGCCATTCGTATCGCTCAACAGATCTGGCGCAGGTAGATGTGCTCGCCAGGCAGTGCGGCCGATAGCCGAGGCCCACCGGCAATCCCTGTTTGGCCGCGCCATCTACCGATTCCTTCAGCTTTTCCAGCTCCTCCGCCAGTACCGGGTCGGTCACCCTGTCTTCACCTGACAAGTCCTGTTCCAGTGTCTCCAACTGGCTGGCGAAGGTTTGGGATAGGGCCGGATTCTCTATAAAGGTGTCGAGAATCCGGTAGCCATTGATATTAAAGGCAAATGCGATGACAACGCCGATAACCAAAGACACCAGCTTTGCATTACGCTGAAAACGGGTGGAAATGCTGGAGGTGTAGTAGTCAAAATCCCGAGAGATTTTTGATACTACTGACTCGAGAACCGTTGGTTCCACGCCAGCTGCCAGTAGCGCGTCGGCGGTGCGCCTGCATACGTGCTCCGTCGAAATTTTTGGGAAGGTTCCTAGCGGAGGCAATTTTTTTGCAGCCAGCGTCTTGATCGATAACTCGAACGCGGCGTCCCGGTCATCTCCACTAGGCGGCGTCTTAGGTCCAGGAGCCAAATTTGAACCAATGCCTTTACCCGGTAGCACGGGATTGTCGAGTATAGAGGTGATGAGATTGAAGCGCTGCTCGGCCGAGAGCTTTACTCCATTGTAGTCTTCAAGCTGTGCCTGGATCTTGTTGATGACGCTGACAGCGTTCCTGGCCTTGCTTCTGAGCAGTTGTTTGATGGCTTCGTTGACAGCGGTTGCAGCCCCTGCAAACACAGCCATCACGACAGCGAACCCAATTGCAGCATCGAGATAATTCATGGTTAGCCTTCACAATCGCTTCTAGGTACAACTTTTTTTGTTTTGCCGAATCGTTTCTATCCCGCCGTTGTGAACTGCGGAATTCTCGATTAGTTAACAAAGCTAGTATTCAAGATCGCTCCTTGCAATGAGCCTTTCGGACTAAACTAAAGTTTAGTTTTGAGTGTTGGTCTTCCCCATGAACAAAGTCGTCCCCTTCAAGAAAAAGTCCCTGAAGGAAAAACACAAGGGCAACACCCTGTGCCGCAACGGCCACCACAAGTGGCAGGTGGACAAAGCCAAGCAGTTCGATGTGAAGCAGGGCAAGCTCGTCACGAGTTATCGCTGTGTTCGCTGCGGGGCCATTAAAAATACTGCACATTAGACGAATTGTCTGATCATCGAGTCACCGTTGATCCTTTTGATTACCTCCACGCGCCTTCTGCCGGTGGTGGCAGGCCGGTAAATATTTGCGCTTGAATGAGTAAACGATGGTCCTATGCCTTACGACCTATTGAGGTGGAGTACAGGTTTTGGCTCACTTTAGGCTAGCGAGCATAAGCCGCAGTTATTAGGGAACGACAAGGACAGTAATGTGAATACAACCGCCAAGTTTTTCACCGTTGCCAGGACCGCTTTTCTTGCACTTTGCCTCTCTTTGGCGCAGGCAGGCTGCGGTGTGGTCAAAACGATCTATGCCAGCTCCGACAAGTTCGACAATGAACAGCCCGGGGACAGCGAGCCCCATGCCCGGGATGACGCCTTTGTTCAGGAGGTGGCAGACCGGTTCGGCCTGATGGCCTGGTTTGCCGAGGTCTCATACCGACGCGATCTTGACGGGAGCCAGGAGCACGAGACAGCTTGCGATTACCTGACAACGGGCGAACCGGTGGATTTCGGGATGCCACCCCAGGATGAACAGGGGCGCTGGTTGCGGTGGATTCCGCAGTCGGATTCGGAACAGGAAAAGGAGGTGAAGAGCTGTTTGGTTTTTGATGGCCTCTTTTACGAGACCTATGTTTATCAGTTAAACAACGGGCTGATCGAGCAGGCGGCAATTACTTTCCGGGGCACAGAAAATAGCAATGGCCAGTTCTGGGTGGACTGGAGCACCAACCTGTCGGCGACCTTTGGGTTTGAACCCGGGCAGTACGAGCTCGCCCGTAATGCGTTACCCGCCGTGATACAGCGCCTGAAGGATCTCAATCCTGATGTGCGGATTTTCGCTGTAGGCCACTCTCTCGGTGGCGGGCTGGCGCAACAAACCGGCTATCAGTTTAATGAGGTCGAGGCTGTATACACCTTTAACACATCACCGGTGACCAACTGGACGAATCTGCGACTGAACTCGTGTAACGGGAATGGTGAGGAAAGCGATGGTGATGATGCCAACACCAACTGTGTGGCCAATGACTGGCCGACGATTTACCGGGTTTACCACACCGGAGAAGTCTTATCGAAGGTGCGCAATATCAGTACGACATTTACCTCTTCTCGCTATGGCCGTTACGACCTGGGTGTTCAGTTTCAACCCAAGACAAGCTTCAAGGGCCACTCCATGCAGATACTCGCCTGTGGTTTTGCGGACATTATTTCCGAGGATACGTCCCGCAGTGGAGATGCGAATCACCATTACACCCTGGAATTTATTGACGGCTACGTGTTGAAAAGTCGGGCCTGTGACGACTACCAGCAGGCGATGGCGTTCAACATGAAGACGGAGGCTGCAAGGGAGGATTAGGGGTGCAACTAGTCCCCTGACCTGGGTATCGGTGGTAGACTGTGCCGCTTTTTTGCGGACGCGGACCATGAAGACCGAGACACACCCCGCCCGGGGCACAACTCGCGAACTCTTCGAACTGGCACTGCCCATGGTGGTGTCACAGGGTTCCTTTGCCCTGATGGTCTTCTGCGACCGCTTCTTCCTGTCCTTCCTCGGGCCCGAGCACATGTCGGCGGCCCTGGGTGGCGGGGTGGCCTCCTTTTTCAGTTACTGCCTGTTCACCGGGGTGCTGGGCTATGCCAATGCGCTCACGGCCCAGTACTACGGCGCCGGTGAATTCCACAAGTGCCCGCGGGTAGTGACCCAGGGCCTGTTGATGACCGTGGCCAGCCTGCCGGTGATCGGCGTGATCGTCTACGGTGTGTACCACCTGTTCGCCGCCATGGACCATGACCCGGAGCAGGTCGAACTGGAGCGGGTGTATTACCTGATCCTGATGCTGGGCAGCTTCTTCTACCTGGCCAAGGTTTGTATCGGCTCCTATTTCGCCGGCATTGGCCGCACCCGGGTAGTGATGATTGCCGATGTGCTCGGTGTGATGCTGAATATCCCGCTCTCCTACGCACTGATCTTCGGCAAGCTGGGCTTACCCGAGATGGGCATTGCCGGGGCTGCCTGGGGCACCGTGATTGCCTCGGTCTTTTCCCTGGGCCTGTTCGCGTTGTTCTATTTCAATGCCACCCACCGGGCCCTGTTCAAGGTGCTGGATTCGTTTCACTACGATGCCGGCATCATGCGCCGCTATGTGCGCCTGGGCTTCCCGGCGGGTTTCGAGCTGTTCATGAACGTGGCCACCTTCAACCTGTTCATCCTGCTGTTCCAGTCCTATGGCATTGCCGAAGGCGCAGCTGCATCCATTGTCTTCAACTGGGACATGATCTCCTTCGTGCCCATGATCGGCCTGCACATCGGCGTGATCAGCCTGATCGGGCGCTACGTGGGCGCCCGCGACATGACCCGGGCCGATGGGGTGATCGCTGCCGGCTTCAAGATGGCGCTGTCCTACGCGGGTATCCTGGGTGTGGTGTTTATTGTCTTCCGGATCGAGCTGTTGAACGTGTTTGCCGGCTCCGGGGCGGACTTCACCGAGATCCTCGACATCGGCAGCTTCATGATGGTGGGGCTCTCCTGCTACGTGCTGGCCGATGCGACGATCCTGATCACCAGCGGTGCCCTGCGCGGCGCCGGGGATACCCGCTGGCTGATGATCACCTCCATCATCCTGCACTGGGCCATGCTGGTGGCCCAGTATTTCATTATCGTGGTGTATGACTACGGCCCGCGGGTGTCCTGGGTGATATTTGTAGCGATGATCCTGCTGCTGGCCCTGGTTTACCTGTGGCGTTTATTGGGCGGCGTGTGGCGCGAGCCCGAGCGGCTGGAAAGGGTGATGCAGGAGTAGGGGGGTACGGCCGGCTACTTGCCGGGCGCTACTTGTCGGGAGATAGTTTCTTGATCACGTAACCGCCGGAACGCTCGTCCAGCTCGAGCTTCAACAGGCCGCGGTTTTCGGCTTCTTCCAGCAAATCGCCGAAAGAACGCACCCCGTAAAAGCGCTCATTGAAACCCGGCCGCCGACGCTTCAGCGCCTGCTTGACCATAGAGCCCCAGAGCTTCTGGCGCCCGCCCAGGTCGGCATCGAGGGCCTCGGCGGTTTCCAGGATCAGGTCCATGGCGTCGTCGATGCTGTTTTCTTCTGGTTTTGCGGGTTTCTTGCCCTTGGCGGCCTTGGCCGGGGCTTTCTTCTGGGCGGGCTTCTTCTTGCGCTGTTGGGTCTTCTGCTGCTCGCGGACCAGGTCATCGTAGAAGATGAACTCGTCGCAGTTGTTCATCAGCAGATCAGAGGTGGAGTTCTTCACGCCTACGCCGATGACCAGCTTGGCGTTTTCCCGCAACTTGCTGACCAGGGGCGAGAAATCCGAATCGCCGCTGATGATCACGAAGGTGTCGATATGCTCCTTGGTGTAACAGAGGTCAAGGGCATCGACCACCATGCGGATATCAGCAGAGTTCTTGCCGGACTGACGGGTATGGGGAATCTCAATCAATTCAAAGGCGGCATCATGCATCACCGGCTTGAACTGTTTGTAGCGCTCCCAGTCGCAATAGGCCTTCTTGGCGACGATGTTGCCCTTGAGCAATAGCCTCTCAAGGACCAGCTGGATATCGAATTTGGCGTAATTGGCATCGCGCACACCCAGGGCGACGTTTTCGAAGTCGCAGAAGAGGGCGAGGGAGGCGTCGGAGGAGTCGGAGGTGGTGGACATTGTTGGGGGCTCAGATTTGCTGGCTAAGTTCCCCACACCATAGCAAAGTCAGAAACCTTATAGCCAGACAGATTCGGTACGTCTTCTAACCTCACCCAGTTTCTTGTAACCCTTTTGTTTATTCAGTGCATTGGATCTGCTGTCGTAGCGGTAAAGGTGCCGGAACAGGCCTTCCAGCTCGGCAATCTCCTCGTCGCTAATGTTGTCCCACACCTCGAAACAGGAGAAGTGCGTCCAAAGTCCGCCCTTTGTTCGCTTGTGACTTCTTAACCGTGAAGCAATACTGCGCGATGCAAGACCCACGTAGACTAGGTCATAGTGATGGGCATCTGCGCGTGCCTTTCCGCGACGCTTGTAGAGGACATATATGCCGCGTGTGCCGCGTGGAACTGTACTGATTTCAGTATTCGGTAGGTATTCCAAGGCATTTTTTATCAGGCGCAATTCACTTTTTGGCATGTTCTATCTCGAGGTTTGAATAAAGGGGAGTCTATCGAGGAGTTGGTGGAGCTGCCACTATCCATTGTTAGGGTTTAGACGGGAATCGATGTCTGATTTAATACTCGCGTGAATTACTACCAACGCAATGCCAAACGGCTAATCACTGAGTACAACAGTGCCGATCCTGAAGGCGTTCACGCTGTGTGGCTTAAGTACCTGCCAGAGCAAGCAGGGCTTGCATGCGATATTGGTGCCGGTAGCGGAAGGGATGCCAATTGGTTAGCGGGGATGGGCTGGGATGTGGTGGCAGTGTAGCCCTGCAGTGAGTTACGCGATCTCGCTCGGCAGAATTCAGATCCAAGAGTTTCATGGGTCGATGACACGCTACCCAGACTTCAGAAGCTGCGCAGTATCGGCTATCGCTTTAACCTGATTTTGGTTAATGCGGTATGGATGCATCTCCCCGAAAAACAGCGCAACCAGGCTTTCCGCATTGTCAGTGAATTGCTAGCGCACGATGGCCTGTTGGTAATTACCCTTCGGCAGGACCCCTCTGAGACGACGAATGCCGAGCGTGGTTTTCACGATGTGCAGCCCGAAGAGCTGTTGCAAATGGCTAAGCAGCGGGCCCTGCACCTGGTAACGCTGGGTCGGCTCGGAGACGCTCTGGGTCGATCTAACGTTAGCTGGGATACCCTTTGTTTCCGGTTACCCGACGATGGCACCGGTAGTTTGCCGCTCTTGCGGCACATTATTGTAAATGACGATAAGTCTGCCAGTTACAAGCTCGGTTTATTGCGTACTTTGCTAAGGATCGCAGAGGGAGCGCCAGGTATGGTGTTGCGACGCACCGAGGATTACGTCGAGATCCCCTTTGGCCTGGTGGGTCTTTATTGGCTCAAACTCTACATGCCGCTGATTCTAAAACACAACCTGGTACAGCACGGCATCAAAGACAGAGGCTATGGCTTCGCCAAAGACGATTTTTACGCCTTGAAGAAAGAATCCAGTTTTGACCTGCGCATAGGCGCTCGATTGGATGGAAAGTTGGCGGCCCCCGTCACTGGTGCGATTCGGGATGCCTGCGCGAACATCAAGCAGATGCCTGTGCATTACATCACTTACCCTGGGCAGAATCGCCAGGTGTTTGAATGTGAGCGCCAGACCGTACGTAAGTCTTCGACTCCAGTGCAACTGGATAAGCAATTTCTGGCGCGATTTGGTGTGTTTCGTGTGCCTACCCAGCTCTGGCAAACGCTAGGTCAATATACTTGTTGGCTGGAACCGGCCATTGTAAATGAGTGGGTGAACCTGATGGCCAGTTGGGGTGTCCGCTATGACAGCGATGTGTATTACAAAGCGCTTGAGTGGGAGGAGGGCAAACGGGACACCAGTGCGGTGCGCCAGCGCGTTGAACAACTTAGGAAACGTAGCACTCCGCTGCACTGCATATGGACCAACATTAGCCTGGTTAAACGTGAGTATGAGATTGACCACTGCTTTCCCTGGAGCCGATGGTTTAATAATGATCTTTGGAATTTGTTGCCCACCACCGTCAAAGCCAACGGCGACAAAGGGGACAAGCTGCCTGCGGCATGGTTGGTTGAGACGGCTAAGCCGCGGATTTTGGACTGGTGGGAGACCGGTTATCTTGAAGCTGGGCTAGATGCGCAGTTCTATATGGAAGCGGAAGCGGCTCTACCTTTAGTCGATGAGTCCAGTCGCGATCTATCTCGAGTGTTTGAGGCGCTACTACTGCAGCGGCAGAAACTTAGGGCGAACCAGCAGCTCGCTGAGTGGATGCCGCAGCAGCTCAAAAGTGCATAAGAAATTTCAGCTAACCGTAAGGATCTCTTCTGGCTCACGAGAGAGTACTCGGCCTGGATACTCGCTCGTTAAGTGATCCAGATAACCCTTAACGTCAGCAAATTGATCGCTCTCGTGAAGAATTTGTTGCACCTCCTCTGCAACTCTCAGTCCATTTATCAGTGCAATCGGATACCTGTCCTGAATCACTTCCTCTTGGACATTTTTGGAGAAATAACTGGTCGTCACGTATACCCCAATCCAACCACGCCTGAGTCGTGCGACTGTGCGTGCGATGTGGTTACCACCGGTAGGATTGCTCGGTTTTTCACACTTGGCTTGACCCAAGACTACGAGTCTTGCTCTGGACAAGCCGCTGCCGAGTGTTACTCGCGCAACGAAATCTGTGCCACCGTCACTTGCGGCGGAGGTTATCCAACCTCGAACGTAACTGCTGTTCTTACCCCCTAAGACTCTTTCGGCAATTACCTCAGCAAGTGCTTCAAAGGCGTGTTTATTGGCGTGATAGTAGTCGTAGATCTCATACAGCACACTTTCGGTTTCAGAGCCCTTTTCAGGCAATTGGGTTTCAGTAGGCATAACGAACAATTTCGCTACGCGACGGCGGACCTTGCTGAGAGAGTTTGAGCCTCCCTTCAGCCAAATCTTCCAAGATGAGGGTGCTTTATTTAGTGTTTGGTTCAAGTTTCTACTGGAATCGCGCCTCTCGTTTATCCATGTCCAATCAAATTCCTCGTGCTCCGCCGAGAGACTGAAGATGGTGAAATCAAACACATAGTTGCTAAAGGACCGCTCCTTTGTGTTATCCCACTGAGTGATGAGTTCCGCACTAGTGACTACACCAAAACCCTCAAATTGTGGATACCCTTTGCTTTTTCCCTTATATGTCGCTCGGCGGAAGAACAATATTGGTGGCGTCTGACGCCTTAAGTTTTCATCGTGGCTATGAGCTTGGTGAAAGAGCTCCAGAAGAACCTTGTTCCCCGAACTCTGTGCCGGATCGCTCCCGGGGTTCTTGTTGTCGCCGAAATAGCGAATATGGCCGTTGTCGGGATCAAAAAAATCTTGCCAAGGCGTTTCCGCAGAACCTTTCTTGTGTGGGCTGCTAGATATGAGAACTGCGGGTCGCCGTGGTATGCCATCTGGTCCAGTGACTTTGGCGGGAGCATTAATACCTCTTTCTAACTGAAATGCGCCAGCATTCGGAAATGAGGCTAAATAGTGAAAGTTAAGCAGGCCATCAACTTCTCGGGGGACGGCATTCTTTGGTTTGGCGTAGCGTAGCACATCGCCTATTTGGAGCTTTTCAGACATCGCGAATCATTCGAAGGTATCACGTTTGCCGCCCAGTTTAGCTTTACGAAAGGCAGTTTGCCTCCTTCAGTCACTTGTAGAGCCTAACAATTGGCTATTGGCTATTGGCTAAGACATCTGCTTAGCTTGCTTTGGGGAGATGGAGGGAGCCTATTCTTTTTTGAGACGGCAGGAGCTGACCCCAAAGCCCACTATTTATGGTTCTATACGTAGCTTGCCTTCACCGGAATTGTCCCATCCACGAAGGTAAACAGATCGCGCCCATCGATCTCCAGTTTACTACCATCCGGCTTGGTGGCTGTGAGTGTCCATTCGGGGCAATTACGGTCGTCCTGCAGGAAGTGCTAGCCGTGACCGAAAATGCAGTCTCCAGAGGTTTGAACGAATATAGATCAGGTATCATCCGTTGATGATTTTTCGATCCGTAACCATATCGCTGGCTCTCCTGTGCGTGAGCTGTAGCGAGCCGCCTATTTCCACTTCTCTAGGTGAATGCGCAAATGAACTCACGTCGGAAGAAGTGGACCAAGGCTGGCACCTCCTCTTCGACGGCGAATCCCTCTCCGAATGGCGCACCTATGGCGAGGATGCTGTTGGTACAGGCTGGGGCATCCAGGATGGCTGCCTGGCCTGGCAGGAGTGGGATGGCGATCTGATTACGCGCGAAGTTTTTGGGGATTTTGAGCTGAAGCTTGACTGGCGGATCTCGGAGGGTGGCAACAGTGGCATCTTTATCCGCGGGGATGAGTCCGGTGACTCGATTGCTGCCACCGGGCTGGAGATGCAGGTGCTGGACAATGCCGGTCACTGGGATCGGCACTGGGAGTCACACCGGGCCGGGGCTTATTACGACATGATTGCGCCGGATCACGATACATCCAAGCCGGTGGGTGAGTGGAACGCGGTGCACATTATTGCGCAGGGGCCGAAGGTAGAGTTCTGGCTCAATGGCAAATTGACTGCTCGGTTTGAGCAGGGCAGCGCCGAGTGGGAGGAGTTGTTGGCGCAGAGCAAGTTTGCCGACCGGCCCAATTATGGACGTTTGCTGGAAGGCCATATCGCCCTGCAGGATCACTGGAACCGGGTGCTCTATCGCAATATCCGTATCCGCGAGCTTCAGTGAATTTCCTGGAGTTTCCTGAAACAGGTATCCAGCGCCCCTAACAACTGATCGGCGTTTTCCTGGTTGAATACCATTGGCGGGCGAATCTTCAGCACGTTGTCGTAGCGCCCGTGGGTGGAGATCAATACGCCCTCGCGTTTCATCAGGTTCGCCATGTGCGCGGCGGCTTCTTTGTCGGGGGTTTTCAGGTCGCGATCGTCGACCAGGTCCACACTCTGGAAGAGGCCGCGGCCGCGTACATCCCCGATCAGTTCGTATTTCTCCTTGAGCTGCTCCAGGCCGGCCCGGGTATAAGCGCCCACCCTGGCGACACTGGCCTCGAGTTCTTCCTGCTCGATGACATCGATCACCGCCTTGCCCACCGCCGCGGAAACCGGGTTGCCACCGAAGGTGTTGAAATAGCCACTGTTGGCGGCAAATTGCTCGGCAATGGCCGGGGTGGTGACGACTGCGGCTAATGGGTGGCCGCCCCCCATGGGCTTGCCCAGGGTGACGATATCGGGGATGGCCGTATCGTGGGCAAAGCCCCACCATTTGCCGGTGCGGCAGAACCCGGCCTGTACCTCGTCGGCAATCACCAGGCCGCCGGTCTCGCGCACGGCCTCCAACACCTGCGGGAAATACCCGGTGGGCGCCTCGACGGTGCCCGGGCAATCGAAGATGGTGTCGATCATGATGGCGGCAGGGCGCTGGTGTCTTGCGTGTAATTCCTGCAGGGCGTTGCTAACCGAACCCACATAGCCCGCCAGCAAGTCATCGCCTTCGACCGCCGGGCGGTAGGCACAGGGCGGTTCAAACTGGGCCAGCCAGTCCGGGCGCTCGTCGCTGTCGGCGGTCGACAGGGCGTACACCAGTGTCGAATTGCCGTGGTAGCTGAATTCCGAGACCAGCATGCCGTAATTGCCGGTGACCGTACGGGCGATGCGGGTGGCCAGGTCGTTGGCCTCGGTACCGGTGCAGACAAACATGCACACGCTCAAGTCACCGGGCATTCGCGCGGCCAGCATCTCCGAGAGCTCCACCACGTTCTCGTGGAGGTAGCGGGTGTGGGTATTGAGGGTGGCGGCCTGTTGGCTGAGAGCGCTCACCACGTGGGGATGACAGTGCCCCACAGAGGCGACGTTGTTGTAACAGTCCAGGTAGCGCTTACCCGCCTCATCCCACAGCCACACGCCCTCGCCGCGCACCAGGTGAGCGGGTTCGTCGTAGAACAGTTCATAGGCCGGGCCGAGGGCGCGCTTGCGACGTTCCAGTAGTTTCATGGCATTCCTTCAGTGATAGCCACACACCGCCCGCAGTGTATTGACGGTGGCGTTATGGTCCTGGTCGATGGACTCAGTCAGCAGTTCCATGGCTTCGGTCCGGTCTTCAAACGCTGCATCCGCCGCAGCACCGCCCAGCCGATGCTTCACATCGCTTAGCAGTACCGTGATCAGCAAGCGCAGGGTGATGGCATCCCACAACATGGAGACTTCTGCATCGCTCAGCGGGTGCACCGCGTGAAAGCCGCGCAGTAATTGTGCCACCGCGTGCAGGGGTTCATCACACCAGCGCTGGAAGGTGGTGGCAGTGACGGCGAGTTCATTGATGATGGGCGCGTGCACCATGTCCCCGAAATCGATCAGGCCCACCACGGCCTGGGCCTCTTTATCGGCCCGCAACAGGTTCCAGGGGTGGCCGTCGTTGTGTATCACCTGTGAGGGCAGGGCATTGAGGGTAGGCAGAACAGAATCGCGCAGGTGGCCGAGGATGGGGGCTGCCAGTGTGCGTGCATCCTCGGCGGCATTGGCCCAGAGATCCCGCGATACGGCAACCCCGTTTGACAGGTTCCAGGGCATGAAATGCCGCGATGCCGAATGCTCAAAACCCGCCAGGGCATTGACCATCCCTCCCATAAACGCACCGAGCTGCAGCAGGTGTTCGTCATCGGGAAACACGCCCATACCGTAGGGTATGCCCGGCAGATAGGTCACCACCCGGATCGGGTGGACGATGCCGCTGCTGCCTTGCACCGCGCTGAGACAATCGTCGGCGCGGGTGCGTACCAGCCGCGGTACGGGAATTTCCGGGCTGTGCTGTTCCAGGTGCAGCAGGGCCTGGATCTGGAAGTCGGTAATCTCGGCGGCCTCGTCGGGACCGGCGATCTTCACCACATAGGACTGGTCGCCGCCTGCTTGGAGGCGAAAGTTCTGGTCGCGTTCGCCGTCAAGCGGGCTCCAGTTGCCTTCCAGGCCGTATGCCTCGGCCACGATGGTGGCAATCTCTTCCGCCGGGAATTGCGGCGGATTGAAGCGCATGTCCTCGGGTGTGATGGAATCGATATCCATGCGCTTATTTGCGGTTCTTGAGGTAACTCGCCTTCACCCGAATCTTCCCATCCACGAAGGTAAACAGATCACAGCCGTCGATCTCCAGCTTGCCGCCATCGGGCCTGGTGGCAGTGAGAGTCCACTCGGAGCAGCCACGGTCGCCCTGCAAAAAGTGTTTGCCGTTTTCGAACTGCACATCGGGTAACTCGGTCCACACCTCGATGAAGCGTGCCTTCACGGTCTCGAAGCCTTCGAAGCGGGTGCCGTAGCGTTCCGGCCCGCCACCGGGTTCGAAGATACAGTCATCGGTCATGTAGGCCATGATGGCGTCGATATCGTGGGCGTTCCAGGCGGTGGCGTAGTTTTCCAGGTCTTCGAGTGTCATATGGTTCTCCTGCGGTGTCATCTTACATAGCCTAGTACCGCCACGAAGTGGGCGCTGGAACCGATCAACACAAAAAAGTGCCAGATGCCATGGGCATGGTCCAGGCGGTTCATCTTGTCGAGCACGTAAAACACCACGCCGGTGGTGTAAGCGACGCCACCGGCCGCTAACCAGGTAAACCCGGCCGGGGGTAGCGCAGCCTTGAGTCCACCGATGTCCAGCGAGCAAGCCCATCCCATGGCCAGGTAGATCACGACCTGGCCGATCTTAACCGCCTTCCCGGAGAGGAAGATTTCCGAGAGGATGCCGAGCCCGGCGAGACCCCACACCAGCCCCAGGATCATGAGTCCGCTGTTGTTGCCCAGGGTGACCAGCATGAAGGGCGTGTAGGTCCCGGCGATCAGGATATAGATGGCGACGTGGTCGAAGATCTTGAATAGTCGCTTCAGCTTCGGCGGATGGAAGCTGTGGTACAGGGTCGACATTGTGTAGAGCAACACCATGGTGATGCCGAACACGGTGAAGCTGAGAATCAGCAGCGGGTCGCGGGACTGGATGCTCACGGTGAGCAGGGCGCCCAGTCCCATCAGTGCGAAGACCGCGCCGACCAGGTGACTTATGCTGTTGAGCCGTTCGCCGTAATACATGGCTGCAGTGTAACCGCAAGTGGGAGCGCTGTGTTCGGCTTTGCACATTCCAAAAAAGCCTGCTTAGATGGGCCAGACTGCAATCTGGAGTGAACGCGATGTCCCCATGCCCCTATACCAACCTGCTCGACCCGGACCTGTACGGTGCCGGCAACCACCTGCAGACGCTCAGCGCGCTGCGCGAGCAGGCCGATGCGCCGATTATCAGGATTGAAGACCCGCTGACGGGTATTCCCTACTGGGCGGTACTGTACCGGGAGCACGTGGATTACATCGCCAAAAATCCTGCCATCTTCTCCAGCGAGAAACGCCTCACCATACCCACCGAGTACGACGACGAGACCATTGCCCTGCAGGCGAGCATGCTGGTGAACATGGACCCGCCCAAGCACGGCAAATTCCGGCGCATTGCCCGCAATGCCTTTACCCCGCGGGCCGTGGAGAGCTACCACGACACCTTCAAAAAATACGCCAAACAGATCATCGATGCAGTCGCGGCCAAGGGCCACTGCGAATTCGTCACCGAGGTCGCCGCGGAACTGCCGCTGATGGCCATTCTCGATTTATGCGGCGTGCCCATCGACGAGCGCGAGCAGTTCTTTATCTGGACCAACCAGATGATGTTCCAGGAAGATGAAGACATCGGTGGTGCCGACCCGGCGGCCCTGGCCCAGGAGGCCGCCGCCCATATTTATCTGTATGCCGGGGAACTGGCGAAACAGCACGCGGAGACACCGCTGACCAACATCGTCGGCGCACTGCTCGACGGTGAAGTGGAGGATGAGAAACTCACCGCGGAGGAGTTTCAGTTGTTCTTCCTGATGCTGATTGCCGCCGGTAACGAGAGCACCCGCTCGGTCACCGCCCACGGCATGCGCTTGTTGATGGAGCACCCCGACCAGTTGCAGATGCTGGTGGATGACCCGGGGCTGATTCCCGATGCCTGCGAGGAGATGCTGCGCTACAACCCGGCCTTCGTAACCATGCGCCGCACGGTGATGGAAGATACCGAGGTGGCGGGCGTGGCGATGAAAGAGGGCGACAAGGTGCTGTTGCACTGGCACCTGATCAACCAGGATGAGACGGTGTTTGATGACCCGATGGCCTTCGACATCACCCGGGCCCAGCGCATGCCGGAACTGGCGCGGGAGCACCGCGCATTCGGCATCGGCACCCACTTCTGCCTCGGTGCCCACCTGGCTCGCATGGAATTGCGCATCATGTTTGAGGAACTGCTGCCGCGGCTGCGCAACCCGCAGTTTGCCGAGCCGGTAAAATACATGCGCGACTATTTCGTGAATGGCATCAAGGAGATGCAGATCACCTTCGATCCCGAGCCTGCAGCGAAACCGAACTGATCGGAGCGACGTCCGGACCCCCGGCGTGGCAGTAGTGAGATGTGAATGGGTGAGAGCATGAAAGCCCTGGTACTCGACCGTTTCGGTGGGCCGGACCAGTTTCGCCTGGCCGAGATGCCAATTCCTTCGCCTGGACCCGGGCAGGTCCTGGTGAAAGTCGCCTACGCAGGGGTAAACCCGGCGGACTGGAAAGACCGCGAGGGTCATACCGCAGCCTTCTTCGATATCCAGTTCCCCTACATCATCGGCTTCGATGCCGCGGGTACGGTGGCAGAGGTCGGTGAGGGCGTGACCAGTTTTGCTGACGGCGATCGGGTGTTCACACCCTCGGATCATGGCCAGGGCGCGCCTGGCAGTTATGCGGAGTACATGTTGGTCTCCGAGGCGCGGTTGGTAGCGGTGCCTGAGGGCATGTCACTGGAGTCCGCTGCGGCGGTACCGATCGCAGCGCTTACGGCCTGGCAGGCGCTGTTCGCGCCGGACAAGGGTGATCTGAAGCCGAACCAGACGGTGTTGATTCATGGCGCCTCGGGGGGAGTGGGGAGTTTCGCGGTGCAGATGGCCCGCATCGGTGGTGCCCGAGTGGCCACCACCTGCAGTGCAGCCAACCTGGACTATGTTGGGGAACTGGGCTCAGACCTTCCGCTGGATTACCGGGCGGATTCGGTAGCCGGGCGAATTGCGGACTGGGCGCCGGATGGCCTGGACCTGATCATCGATGCCGTCGGCGGTGGCACCCTCGACGATCCTCATGCACTGCTGAGGCCCGGTGGTCGCCTGGTGAGTATCGCCACCCTGGTGGCCGATGGCGATGTCGAAGCCGATATGGCAGCAGCGGCGGAGCAGGGTGTGCAGAAAGTCCTGGCGATCATGGACGACAGCCGGGTTGTCGAGGAGTTATCTCAGATTGCCACACACCTGCAGGCCGGCGACATCCTCATGCCGCCGGTGCAGGTGTTCGAGATGGCCGATGTGGCCGCCGCCCACGAACGGATTCAGACCGGGCACGTGCGTGGCAAACTGGTGCTGCGCATTGCTGGCGACTAGGCCGCCGCAGCGCGCTCCAGCGTGGCCTCTGCCAGCATGCCCGCTGCGCGCTCGAGTCGGCGGCGGATGTCCGGATTAGTGATCTGCTGAGTCTCCGGGTCAAAGTTCTTCTGGAAGCTCGGCACCGACACATTGGCAATCACATCGGCACCGAAGTAGGGCGCAGAGTTGATGGCCTGTGAAAGTACACTGGCTGCTCCACCCGGACCGGGGGAGGTGGCGAGATACACCGACGGTTTATCCTGGAACACGGTCCTGTCGATGCGTGAGGTCCAGTCAAACAGGTTTTTCCAGGCGGCGGTGTAGGAGCCATTGTGCTCGGTGAAGGAAATCACCAGCGCATCTGCCCCGGCGATCTTCTTACGGAAGGCCCTGGCTTGCATGGGTTGCCCGAGTTGTTGCTCGCGTTCATCGCTGAAAAGCGGCATCTCGTAATCGGCGATATCGAGGATTTCGATTTCCGCGTCATCCACACCCTGCGCCACCAAGTCAGCTACATGCGTTGCCAGGGTGCGGTTGATCGATTCCCGGCTATTGCTGGTTCCAAAGGCGAGGATCTTCATGCGGCTGCCTCCTCAGCGATTTCGTTGGAGTGGTTACGCTGGGCGGGGATATCGCTCAGGTATTCCACGAACTCCACCTCGAAGCCTGCCGGGTCCATGAAATACACGTTCCTGCGGTGGGCTTCAATGGCGCCGTCCTTGGCCACGGGGAAGCCCGCCTCGGTCAGGCGCACGATCAGTGCATCGAGGTTGTTGGTGACGAACGCGAAATGGGCGAGTCCCGTCTGGTGGCCGCTGAGATCGCGGTTATCCCCCACGCCATTGTCATTGAAGGTCAGGTACTGGTAATCATCGCCAAAGTGCAGCCATTTGCGGGGCTTGCCGTACCAGTCGCTGTGGCCCTCCTGGCGTACCTGCCAGTGGGGGAAGGCGGCCTGGTAAAAGGCCAGGGTCTTGGGGATGTCGTTTACCACCAGGTTCAAATGCTCTAAATGCAACATGATTTTTTCTCCATCAGGTGACTGTGAGAGGCATCCTAATACCTCAAGTTAAGTTGAGGTAAAGCGTTTTTTTCACTAATCTGGAAAAAATTTCGGGAGGCTGTCATGGCAACAACTGAGTGGACCGTGGGCAAAGTCGCCGAGCGCTGCGGGGTCAAGGTGAGTACCCTGCATTTCTATGAAGAGAAGGGCCTGATTCGCAGTACCCGCAATGCGGGCAACCAGCGCCGCTATACCGCGGATGTATTGCGCCGGGTTTCGGTGATCAAGGCGGCCCAGAAAATGGGCATCAGCCTGGCCTCGATCAAGGCGGCGTTTGCCAGCCTGCCGGATGCGCGTACGCCGACCCAGAAGGACTGGGAGAAGCTGTCGCGCGGCTGGCGGGACGAACTCAATGGGCGCATCGCCTACCTGGAGCGACTGCGGGATTCCCTGACCGGGTGTATTGGCTGTGGTTGCCTGTCCATGAAAAACTGCCCGATCTACAATGAGGACGACAAGTGCGCCGCTGAAGGCAGTGGCCCGGTGATCCTGGAGCGTGCGGGCAAACGATGAGCAGTAACTTTGTGACCGGGTTCTGGCGCCTGGCGGATCCCAAGATCAGTATCACCTCGGCGGCTTCCATGGCGATCGGCGCCGCAGTGGCCTTCGATCACCCGGATTTTTCCTGGGCCTGGTTACTCATTCTCGGCCTGGCCATGTTCTGCATGGAGGTGGCCAAGAACGCCTGGGGCGATGTGTTCGATTACGATTCCGGCACCGACCTGGCGGTGGCGCCGGAGGATCGCACGGATTTCTCCGGCGGCAAGCGGGTGCTGGTGGATGAGATTCTCACTCGGCGCCAAACCTGGGCAATCGCCTTTGGCTTTGCACTGGGCGGGCTGGCCCTCGGTGCCTTGATGGTGTTTGTGCGCGAACCGCTGGTGTTCTGGCCGGGGATGGTGGGCCTGTTGCTGGGCTGGTCCTACCACGGGCCGCCCCTGCAACTGGCCTACCGCGGAGTGGGCGAACTCGACGTGGTGCTGTGCTATGGGCCGATCATCGCGCTGAGCACTTATATCCTCATGACCGGCGAGATTTCCCCGGATGTTATCTGGTTGTCGCTGCCCCTGGGGATATTGATTGCGGCCTTTCTCTGGGTGAATGAGTTTCCGGATTACGAGGCCGATCTGGGCGCGGGTAAACACAACCTGGTGGCGCGGCTGGGCAAGGCCCGGGCGGCACAGGTATTTCCGCTGATTTACGCACTCGGATTTGGCCTGTTGCTGGCGCTGCCCGCCTTGCGTGGCATGCCAGTGTCAATCTACCTCGGCTTGCTGGCGCTTCCCGCTGTGGCAATGGCTGTGGTCTGGGTCTGGCAGGACCCGATGGGCTTTCACCGGCACAAGCCGGCGCAGCCGGCAGCGCTGATTGCCTTTGTGCTGTATGCCGCTGGGGTGAGCTGGGGTTGGGGTGTGGGGGTCTGATTTGAAGCGCCTGTTCGACCTGGTGGCAGCAGCGGTGGTGCTGTGCCTGCTGTTACCCCTGCTCCTGGTCATTGCCATTGTCATCCGTGTGGCCGATGGCGCCCCGGTGTTGTATCGCCAGGTGCGGCTGGGGCGTCATGGTGCACCGTTCCAGATACTGAAATTCCGCACCCTGCACGACGGCAGCACCGAGGCGCCTGCTATTGCCCCGGAGAGTGACCCGCGCATTACCGGCGTCGGTCGCTGGCTGCGACGCTGGCGCCTGGATGAGTTTCCCAGCCTGTTCAATGTTATCCATGGCGACATGAGCCTTGTGGGTCCGCGACCCCTGCCGGCATCAATTGCCGAGAGGTTGTCGGAGCACGAGCGCGGGCTGCTTTTCTCGGTCAGACCGGGAATTACTGATGCGGCCGCTATCCACTTCCTGGCTGAGGACGCGGTGCTGGCCGGGCGCGAAGATGCCGAAGCGATCTACTTTGAACAGCTGTTCCCGGCGCGGGTGAAAATGGCAACGGCAGCGATAGAGCGCTCAGGGTTTCTCGACGATGTGCTGGTGTTGCTAAAGACCCTGGCACTGCTGTAGTCGCCGCGGGCACGGCAGCGCTCGGCTGAAGCCGTGCGCGCGCTGCTGGCGGAAAAGGAGGGTTAGCAGGGAGGCCGGGCTGGCCGGCCTCCCGGATACCACTTAGTCGTCTTTGTCAGACTTGCCTGATTTACCAGACTTGTCAGACTTTCCGGACTTGTCGGATTTGTCTGATTTGCCTTTGTCGGCATTGCTCTTCAGCCCGCCGGGCAGGTAGAAGGACTGGGTGGAGAAGCCGATCTGGGTGCAATCGCCGTTGTTACCTTCTCCGAAGTCGTCATTGTTTTCCCCGGTCCAGCCGAACTGGATGTAGGAGAAATCTGAGCTGCCGCGGATGTTGTCGATCAGGTCGGGATTGGTGGTGTAGCAGATCACGAAATTGTCATCCACATCACCGGCCTGGCAGAAGCCAAAGGTGAAGGTGCCATCGTCGCCGTTATCGAAGCTGCGGATGCCGCAGCCGATGAACTCGCTGTCGTTCTTGGAGTAACGCGCTGTGCTCTGGTCGCCAAACGCGAAGTTGGTGTCAAAGTCGATCACCAGGTCGACGGCATTGGCCAGGCCGCCAACGGCGGTCGTGGTACCCAGTGCCAGGCAAAAAGCGACAATAAAGCTCAGTTTTTTCATGGTGTTTCCCCTTCTATTGTTTGCTGCTTTGGTTTGTTGTTTTACATGCGGGCGTCCAGTTGCCCGCTGTTCATGGCCCCGACCAGGTAGCTCAGGGCCTTTTTCCTGTCATCAGGATTCAGGGTGGCGATCTGCTGCTGCAGGCTCGTCATGTCTGCTTGGTTGATGCGCCCCTCTTGCATGTAGGCATCGATATTGTCCCGGGTCGCCTGCAGGCGCTCCTGGGATTCCTCCACGCTCAGGGCGGGTCGCTTCTCGGGTGCGGCCTCTACTTCTGACAGGTAGGCCAGCACGTAGTCCAGTTCCTCGCGGACGATCTCGCGGATCTCATCTGCTGACGGGGACGGCGCAGTGGTAGTCGGCGTGGGTTGCGGAGTCGCGCTACTGACTTGCGGGGGTGGTGGAGTGGGTGAGACGCTGGAGGGGATCGCCGAGAGGCGCTCCGCCTGGTCCTCAAGTTGCTCCTCAAGATCCATCATTTCTGTCGCCAGCCATCCCAGGGCAAGGATTTGGATGACCAGTAGAGCCGGCACTAGCCGCATCATGCGCGCGTTGTCCTTGTGCGAAATAATTGCAAAGTTTGTTTTCGTTAACTGAAAAATAGCAGAGGCTGCCGGGAGTGCCAGAAAACTTCAGAACAAAAGCTGAACAACTCCCGATCATCGCGATTGCTGGGTATACTGCGGTGCTTCCGTTCATTCACCAGGAGAACACTATGTACAGTCACATCATGGTAGGGGCCAACGATATCGAGGCCTCAAAAACATTCTATGACGCGGTACTGGGCGCCATGGGCTATGAACCCGGGGTATACGATGACAAGGGCCGGGTGTTTTATTTCACTGACAGCGGCATCTTCTCCATTACCGCGCCCATCGACGGCCAGTCGGCCGGTCCCGGCAATGGCTGCACTATCGGTTTTGCAGCGAAGGACCCCGAAACGGCCGATGCCTGGCATGCCGCGGGTGTGGCCAACGGCGGCACCAGCATCGAGGACCCGCCCGGGATTCGCGAAGGAGCGATTGGACAGTTGTACCTGGCCTATTTGCGCGACCCTTCCGGTAACAAGATCTGTGCCCTGCACCGGGTGGGTTAAGTTTGCATACAACATGGCTGCTGAAGCTGGTGTTGCCGTTTCGCTTCGGGCGCCTCTGCAGTGGCCTGTTACTGTTTGCACTGCTCTATCCACTGTTTGACCTGGGCCAGAATCCGGCCCTGGAGGTCACGGTGCCGGCGCTGTTTTTTGGCGCCATCATCGGCTACATGGTCTGGGTTTTCAGCTACATCACGGAAAAGTTCCGGGAGGCATTGCTGGAGCTGCGCCCGCACCTGGCGCTGGATGACCCGACGTTTGAGCATAAGCTGGCCCGGCTTGGTGCAGGCTCGGCGTTCTCGTTTGTCCTTCCCGCCCTGGGTGGCCTCTTTGCCGGCCTGGCGTACCTGACGCTGATGACAGGCTCATGGTCCAGGGTGATCCAGGTCATCCAGGCGTGGCCGCCGGCGTTGATCGGCTTCGCAGGTACGTTAATCGTGTGGATCGTGATGACCACGGCGATTGCGGAGTTGGTCAAGTACACCATGCTGTTTTCCCGCCTGGGCGCCCAGTCGGTGCGTATAGACCTGCTGAATACCCGGCCGCTGCTGGCCTTCTCGCGGGTGGCAGTGATTTCCACGCTGGCGCTGATCGGTGCCCAGGCACTGTTTCCGCTGATGTACCTGGACCTGAGCATGACCTACGCCAGTATTGTGCCGGGATTGGTCGCTACCGCGGTGCCCATGGTGCTCATGTTTATAGCGCCCCTGTGGCCGGTCCACCGGCGTCTTCAGGCCGCCAAGAGCGAAGCCTTGGATGACCTGGATGGACAGGTAGCCCGGATTGGGAATGGAGCACCGCCAGCCGATATGACGCCAGAGATACTGGAACAGCTGAATCCCCTGTTGCATTACCGCCGGGAAATCAGTCGTGTGCCGGTGTGGCCCTTCGATGCCGGCTCGGTGACCCGCCTGTTCCTCTACCTGGTGATTGTGCCGCTCACCTGGGCCGGTGCCGCACTCATCGAGCGCCTGCTCGAAACTGTGATTTGATCTCGGATTAATCGATGCTACGGAGTTCCCATGACAATTACTGATGCATTCAAACTGACAGACCAGGTCGCCGTGGTCACCGGTGGTGGTAAGGGTATTGGCCGGGGTATTGCCCTGTGCCTGGCCGAGGCCGGCGCCGACGTGGCCGTGGCCTCACGCAATCGAGATGATCTCAATGAGGTCGTCGCCGAGATAGAGAAGCGGGGTCGGCGCGGGCTGGCGGTGCCCACCGATGTCACCGACATGGGGCAGATCGAGGCCCTGGGCGAAACGGTGAGTGCGGAGCTGGGTACGCCGACCATCTGGGTCAACAACGCCGGTGGCCTGCCCGATGCCACGCCGCGCTACCTGACGCGTACGCCGGAAGACCGCTGGGATGCTCAGGTCGATCTCAACCTGAAATCGGTGTGGGCGGGTTCTGTTACCGCAGCGAAGTGCATGGAAGAAGCGGGCGGGGTGATCATCAATATTTCCTCGCGCACCGCCTTCGGTCCACAGAGCAAGAACGGGCCTTACGCGGCCTCGAAAGCAGCCACCAACAGCCTCACCGAAACACTCTCGGTGGAACTGGCCCCGAAGATCCGCGTCAATGCCGTGGCCCCGGGACCGATCCCCACCCAGAACTTCTTTGAGTCCACCGGCACCAACGAGGCGGCGGTGCCGGCGCTGGAAGAAGCGCTGAAGCTTCCGCTGCAGCGCCTGGGCACGGTGGAGGATATCGGCGCTGCGGTGGTGTTCATGGCATCCCCCGCGGCGAGCTGGATTACCGGCCAGTGCCTGTATGTGGCGGGTGGGATGTAGGGGCTGATACCGGTCTTAAATACAGCAGCTCTTCCGATTCCTCCTATACTTCTACAGGCGAATATGAAGTGAGTGTGCTGCATGGTGGAGACCCGGGAAGATCCTAAACCGGCAGGTGCTCTCGATGAGCACCTGAAGGACTGGCTGGTCAAAGAGGCGCAGGTCAAGGACGTGATTCTCGCGCGGCTGGCCGAAGACACACCGCAATCCCCGCGCCAGAAGTTCTGGGCCTTTTTAAATCAATCTTTCACCCTGTGGTTTCTCTCCAGCATCCTGGTCGGGGGGCTTAGCCTTGCCTATACCGAGTGGCAGGAAAATCTTCTCGAGCGTCAACGCACGCGTGCCACCATCGAGCGGCTCGACATCGAAATCTCCAGCCGTGTGACGACAGCCATCACACGCCTGGACAGCGCAGAGGATGGCGTGGGACTAGCCCAAGCGGTGAAATTGCTGGATAGCGACTCAGGCGTATTCCTTGACTACCGGGAGCGGTCCATGAGGAGTTTGCTGTTCGAGTTATCCCGCCTGGTCGAGGTGCAGGAGCGAGTGGAAGTCGAGTCTGCCCTTGGGGGCTACAAGGATGTGCAGCCGTTTCGGGCCTGGGACCCCGAGGAGTCCGAGGAAACTTTTCAGAGCAGGCACGCAGCCCTGCGCGAGGAGCTTTCTGCAGGCAGATTCTCCGTGAGAGAGTGGGCCGGCTAGGGGTATGTCTATTCGCACGCTGATCATCCTGGTGGGACTGGTTTCTCCGCTCTCTTTGTGGGCCGATGCAACCGTCGAGGGTAGACTGGATGACATCTACTACAGGCCGGTCAGTGGCGCGACAGTCAGCATTAAAGACGGCAACACGGTACTTCAGACAGGGATTACCGACGAGGAGGGCAAGTTTGCACTCCAGATTACCTACGGCGACTTCGGCCATCTGGTACTCCACGTCACCCATGATGATTATCAGGACAAGACCGAGACAGTACAGATTGTCCGGTATGAGCCTACTGAATCCGCGTACAAATTGCGCTTGTTTCCAAGCACTTTGGCAGGCTGTGCCGGGGTCCAAGGTGCCATCTACGTCGGTCCTTTCCGTTCTCCACTGGAAGAACAGGATCTCGACTTAACCCCTTATGTTGCGAAGGTGCTTTCCGACCGGTTGACACCGCGTCTTCAGATTCACAATCTTCGCAGCAGTCTAGATCGGGAGAAACTCTACCTGCTTCCTCAATTCAGGGAGTGTAGTTCCGCTAAACCTTTGGCAGACGCTGATGGCAAACCTATGGCCAGGGCACTCAAGGGCCATGGGCTAGTGTGGGGGTCGATCGAAAAAGATTCGGGGGGCTATGACATCGAAACCTGGGTGATTGACTCAAGCGATGCCTTTCAACTGCCACTGAGCTCGAAAAGTGAAAACGTGACGCTAAATCAGATCGAGACGGCCAAAATTTCAGCGCTCACCGAGGCGGCCGTGCTCGTGAGTGTCATGTCCAAGTTGATCGACAACAAACAATGCGAGGCAGCGATATACGTGGCCCATGAAATCGCCAAACTCACATCCACGGATCCGGCGGCCGCCAGTAGCTTCGCCAGGTTGCAGAGCAAGGCCAGCGCCATGAAGGAAGCTTGCCAGGCGGAGTTACCCCATATGGGCCTCGCCGGGAGTTCGCCATGATGAGCTTGATGGGGTTCCGGGGAGCAGTGAAAAGCCTGTTGCTGGTCTCTGCGATAAGCGCCGCCTGGTTGTCAGCAGCTGGCGCCTGGGCCGGACGCGAAGAATTGCTGCAGAATGAACTTGTCATTGCAGAGCGGGAAGAGAGTAATCCGGCCGCCCAGAAACGCCGCGCGTTGCAGCAGCGCATCCAGCAACTGGAAGAGAAATGGCGTCAGTCTTTCCAGGATTTGCCGGCAGACCGCTACGGACAGGCGGAGCGCGACGACATCCGCAAACAAATCGTGGACCTGGAACGCCAGATACTGGGAATCAGGCAAGAGCCGGCGCGGCATTTTCCCAATGCCAATAACAAGGCCGCGGTATTCACTTTCCAGGGCCCTGCAAACACTACGCTGGGTGATGACCTCGCATTTATTTTGTCGAAACGCATTCTCTTCTACGCGCAGGTTGAATCCCTGGCGGTTGTGAACTTCCACGCCGGCCTGGCACCCGATGAGAGTGGCCTGAGCTATTTTGAAAAGGTCGAGCGCGTCACCGAAAATCAGGGCTATATCGTCTCGGTATGGGGCAACATCGCACGCACGAAGAGAGGTTATCGCCTGGATACCTACATGGAATTCAACCCCGCGCGCCAGCCCGAACGGTTCGTGGTCAGCGCCAGAATTCCCGGGCGTGGTGGCACGATGAGCGCCAGGGTCGCGCCCAGCAGGGTCTGGGTGCAGTCGCTGGAGTTCGACGAAGAAGCAGCGGCGGAGCTTGCGGCCACCGCACAGCAGATTCGAACGCTTCGACAGGAAGCGGACGCTGAGTCACCCGTGGTTCGTGAGTTGCAGGGAGGTGACCAGTACTGGATCAGGGACAGCAATCGTGAGGGCTGGGTAGAGCTGGATTTGCGGAAAGATAAGAGAGGCTGGACCAGTGTCTCCGCATTCTGCCGTAATGCCTGCGCAAAAATCCTCGACGCTGCGGATTTTGTCATGGCAATCATGCGCTACGCCAACTATGGGCCCTGGGAGCCTGAGCTGGAAACCCTGACCAGCAATGCTGTCGCGATCAGTGACCAGGTGCGCGTTGTCGAAGCGCTTGAGTACAGTAACTATGACCAGGCGCGAGAGCTTATCGGGCAGCGCCTGGAAGACGGTGCCGATGCATACTCAGCCATCTTTGCCAATTTCCAGGCGGTCACGATGGCGAAGACGCGCAAGCTCGAAAACGATTCCACTGCCCGCGCTTATCTCGCCGAACGACTGGCGCGGGCATCGCTGAACGATCCCAGCAATACCGACACCCTGAGAAATCTGGCAACGCTGTTTCGTATAGACCAGGATGCCGAGCGCTCCGGGCTTGCGGTTTCGCTTTTCGACAGGGAGATGATCAAAGGAACGGGGCGCCGACAATGTGTGTCGATCGATAACCTGCGCAAAATTGGCTGGGCGTCGGGCGAACCGAAATCGTACTGCGCAGAACTGGGCTTCGATGGAATGCACTCACCGCGGTCAAATAGACGGAATAATTTCTGTTACCAGGGCGATGAACTGGCCTGCGTCACGGCAATCGATCTGCAGGCCGGGAACCGCTAACTACCTGCCAAATCTGAACTGAAAGCCGATCGAGAACACATCACTGTCAGCGGCCTCCAGGTCGTAGCGAGTCCAGTCGCCGTTGACCGAGAAGCTGTTGTTGAAGGCATAGCTCAGTCCGGCACTGAAATAGGGGTTGGTTTCCTCTGGTGAGGCCTGGCTCACGTCGTTGATCTCGGCCTCACCGTCCCAGAAGAAAGCGCCGGCCCGACCGAACAGGCTGATGTTGCCGGTAATCGGGTAGCTGGCCTGTATGCCCAGGGTGTAACCATCGGCACTGAGGCTGGCCTCGTTGCGCACGCCATCGATGGTGTAGCTCTGCTCAAAGTCGCCGAAATCGTGATAACCGGCTTCCAGGGCGAAGTAGTTGTTGACCCACCAGCCGGCCACTAGGCGGTAGGCGGTGGTGTCGTCATCCAGGGTGAGCTCATCGAAATCCTCATCCATGCTGGCCGTACCGATACTGGCGCCGGCGTAGAAGCCCTCGCCGGCTTCAGCCTGGAAAGGCATCATCATGCGCACCAGGATCAGGGTGGTTACGGTCATTACGCGTGTATTCATTGCAGTCTCCTAAGGGTTGATTGAAGGGTGACGGCACGCACTCTAGGGGGAATTCCGTTACACTTGCTGAAGACTCGATGAAGATTGATGAAATGTTTCTGAAGTTCACAAAAAATCAATTAAAACAAATAGATAGCTCTGATATCTGCGGGATCTTCCAGGCGTGAATCCGGCGAATTCAGGGACGGATTCAGCCCGATTCAAGGTCCTCGACCTGGAGGTGGACCTGACCCGGCAAACGGTCAGGCGCGATGGTGTGGCCATCGAGCTGCCGGATCTGTCCTTTCGGTTGCTGGCGGCGCTGATTCGCCATGCGCCGGACACCATCGGCAAGGACGAACTGGTGCGCGAGGTCTGGGGCGAGGTGGTGGTCAGCGACGAGACCCTGTCCCAACGGGTGCGGCTGTTACGCCAGGCCCTGGGGGAAGATAGCCAGGAACCCCGTTACCTCACCTCCGTGCGCGGACGCGGTTACCGGCTGCTCTGCGACGTCGAACCCATTACGGAAACAGAGAAGAGCAGGTCACCCCATCGGCACTGGCCGGTGGTGGTCGCGGCGATCATTGCACTCGTCATTGCCGCCCTGTGGCCGATTATTCCCGGTGACGACGAACCCGCACCGGGAATCCACGGGATTGCGGTACTACCCTTTGCCGACCTGAGCCCCGACGGCGACCACGCCTATTTTGCAGACGGCATGCAGGAGGAGTTGCTGACCCGGCTGGCCCAGCAATCGGGGCTAGCCGTGGCCTCGCGCACATCGGTGGAGCGTTACCGCAACACGGACATGAGCCTGCCGGATATCGCCCGCGAACTGGGGGTAGGCGCGGTGATCGAGAGCAGCGTGCGCATTGCCGATGACCGGGTGCGTATTACCGTGCAGTTGATCGACGCCGACAGCGACCGGCACTTGTGGGCAGAGGTGTACGAGCGTGACCTCACCGTCGCCAATATCTTTGCCATCCAGCAGGAAGTGGCAGAACAGATCAGCCAGGCCCTGAGCCGGGGATCTGTGACGGCGGGCACCGGCGGCGCTGTGCAGCTGCCCACCGACAGTATCGAGGCCTATAACGCCTACCTGATCGGTCGCGCCCACACCTTTGCCCAGACCCCGGAAGACCTGGCCCAGGCGATTCGCTTTCTCGAGGAGGCGGTGGGCATCGACCCGGAATTTGCCGAGGCCTGGGCTAACCTGGGCTGGGCCTACAGCTTCCGGGGTACGATATACGGCCGCCAGCCGCCGCGAGAGGTTTATCCGAAAGCCAAGGCCGCGGTGACCCGCGCCCTGGCCATCGACAATACCCTGGCCGATGCCCGCAGCCTCTACGCCGATATCCTCACCTGGTACGACTGGGACTTTGTCGCCGCGGAGCGCGAATACCGCAAGACCCTGCAACAGGACCCACTCAACGTCTTGGGGTATGCCTTGTTCCTTGCGACCCAGCAGCGCCAGGAAGAAGCGATTGCCCTGTTGCGGCGGCGCATCGCCGCCCAGCCGGACGAGCCCTATGTGCGCATCAATGCGGGTTGGGCCTACCTGCGTGATGGTCGCTATGAGCAGGCTATTGCCGAGGCGAACCTGGCACCCAACCATACCGATGCCCGTTCGATCCTGGGCTTCGCCTACCTGGGGCAGGGCGAGGTCGATGCGGCAGTCGCCGTGCTGGAAGAGAACCTGCGCGAACAGGGGCGGCGCCCCCGGCAATTATCCAACCTGGCAATTGCCTATTTTGTCGCCGGCCGCGAAGCGGAGGGCAGGGCGCTGCTGCAGGAGTTGGAGACCGCGGCGGCGGAGCAGTATGTCGCGCCGGACCTGATTGCCGATGCATACCTGGCAGCCGGCGATCTGGATGCAGGCTTTGCCGCCTACCGGAAAGCTGTCGAGGCCCGCGCCCGTGGGGTGATTTTTATCCAGACCAATCCCTGGCTCGCCGGGCACCGGGACGATCCGCGTTACCTGGCCCTGGTGGAGGCGGTGGGGTTTTAAACTGCGCCGCTTACGGCGTAATCAGGTCCACTGAGGGGAAGTAGCTGCCAAACCGGCCTACTTGCCCCGGGTCAGTGCCATGAGCTCGTCTGTGCTCATGCGCAGCTTGCCCGCCTTGTGCGAGCGGCGAAACCGGCTCGACCGTCGTTTGCCACCCCGTACTTTTTTCAGGTAACAGCGACCATTCTCATCAAACACGAATTCGACCTCCGTCTCCGCCGGGTGAATGCCCAGTTTGTTGCGGACCTCCAGGGGAATGGTGACTTGTCCTTTACTGGTAACTCGCATAGATTCTACGCCGAGGCGGGCTCCCGGTTCAACAAACCAGCCACCACTTCCAGGAGTTGGGCGTTGGGAAACGGCTTCTGCAGGAACTCGTAATCGCTCTCGGCAATGTCCTGCACCAGCTGGTCGCTGTCGATATAGCCGGAACAAACCAGTACCGGCTTCCAGCCCCCGGCCCGAAAACGCGCAATGGCCCGTGAGGGTTCGCCGTCGGGCAGCACGGCGTCGGTGACCATGATGTCAAAGGAGCCGGTGGTGGGCTGACTGTCGATCGCCACCAGTGCCTCTTCTATGCAACTGGCTGGGGTCACGCGGTAACCGCCGAGGCGTAACACCTCGCTGAACATCTCCAGCACCATGTGGTCGTCTTCCACCAGCAGTACCGACTCGCCGCCCCTGGCTATACCCTTCCGGGGCTTTGCGGGTGGTGGTTCCGGCTCTACTTCCGGTTCCGCTTCTTCTTCAACCTGATCCAGGGCCGGCATAACCAGGGTGATGGTGGTGCCGAGACCGGGTTCCGAATTCACCGACACACCACCGTCTACCGAATCCAGCTTGTCCTGGACCATGGCAAGCCCGAGTCCGGTGCCGGTGCTCTTGGTGGTAAAAAACGCCCCCAGGGCCCGCTGCTGTGTATCCTGGTCCATGCCCTCACCAGTATCGCGCACCACCAGGAACACCTGCTCACTGGCGTGCCTGCAGCTGATGCTGATGCGACCACCGGTGGGCATGGCGTCGCGGGCATTCAGGCACAGGTTGAGCACGATCTGCTCCAGGTCGCCATTGGTCAGGGCAACCGGTGGCGTATCCTGCAGGTCGGCGTCGATGGTGATGGTTTCCGGTAGCAGGCGCTTGAGGTTCGGCACCAGTGCTTCCAGCGCGACTTTCGGCTTGCCCGGTTGGCCGGGTTCCAGGCCCTGTCGCGACAGGGACAGGAGCTGGTTGGTGGTGGCCACGGCGGCATTGACCGCCTGTTCCATATTGTTCATCAGCTGCTCGCGCTCGACGCTGGGCTCGGTCAGCCGCAGGGCGTCGATACCCCCGATCATCACGGTGAGCGAGTTATTGAAATCGTGCGCCACACCACCGGCCAGACGGCCGATACTTTCAAGGCGCTGGGCCTGCAGCAGGGCGCGCTCGGCCTCGGCACGTTCGGTGACTGCCGCGGCCTCGCGCTGCCAGGCCTCGGCGAACTCGCGGTTGATGCGATCCAGTATCAGCGCAATTCCGCCGTAGATCATCGCGACCAGCATCCAGGAGCGCGCCCAGTCGATGAAGGTCATTGTCATGTACCAGTCGGCGCCGATCAGGCCCTGCAGGTAGACGACACCGGCAATACCGTAAGACACGGACAGCAATATCGCGCCTAACCAGGAGCGCCCCAGTAAGCCCGAAATGGTCAGTAGCCAGGCCACACTTAGTACACCCACGCCCATATTGGGACCAAATTGCACCAGGGCGAACAGGGTCATCAGGCCAAAGGTGGTAACAAGCACCTGCGCGCCGCGTCCGGGTTTGTCGTCGCCGATCAACCACAGCGCAGCCATGCCGATGGCGAGCGTGAGAAATTCCAGGTTGAAAGCCAGTTGAAGCTCACCGGCCATCCAGCTGGGAGCAAGGAAGGGGATGAAACCGATAACCCCGGCGCTGAAAATCCAGCGGGCAATTTTGATGGCGCTGGCCTGGCGCTGTTGACGGAATTCGGCAAGCACACCTGCGTAGGCAGATGTTTCCGCTGTGTTCATGGGGTCCCGCATCAGCTCAGTGATTTACACCATACTGGCTTTTCAGGTATTCGATGATGTCGTCGGACTCGAACAGGCCTTCGTCCGTATTGGGGTCGTACAAATATGGTATCCCTTGTTTCCCTTCTTTTTCCAATAGTGCCAGACGATTGGGCAGCTGGCTATTGGGCTCGATGTTGAGTGCATCGCGCAGTTTCGGCGGCAGCCACTCATTGGTCTCGCTGCGCCCGCAGCTGCGCAGGATGTAGGGGATCTCCATCTGGCACAGGAGTTCTCGCACCGGGCGGGCGAAGGGGCTGCCCTCGAAGCTGTAGAGCTCCAGCAATTCCTCGGGCTCGCTGGCGGGCAGGGCGGTCATGCCGCGGCTGATGCGCACGCCGCTGGCGAGGCTGGAGCTGAATTTCTGCAACGCGCCAAGCCGCCACCGGAGTGGCACATCGCCACCACCGTAGGTCTGGTAGAGGTATTCGATGATGGCCATGGATTCATACATTTCCTCACCGGTGTTGGGATCCACCAGGTAGGGAAACTGGGCTTTGCCGCCGCGCTCTGCCAGTTCCGGGCGAAAGCGTTCGCCTTTCTTGGGACAGGGGTAAATCTCGGCATCGAGATCCAGTTCGGTCAACACCTCGCGCACAATCCGGCAAAAGGGACAGTTCTCGATGTCGTAGAGCTGCAGCATGGCCAGGGGCCGCGCGGTGTCGGTGCGCGCGCGGATACCCGACCAGCCGCGGATGGTTGAGGCGAGGGTGGAGGTGAAAAGATTGGCTGTTGATGTCATGGCTGGGGCAGTTGGCTCATATACTGGTTCATATCGAAGTAGTCGCGCCAGGCGTTGATTTTGCCATCGGCCAGCTCGAATACGCCCATCACCGGCAGGGTGATGGTGTGATCGCCAATCTGGAAGCGGTCGCTGCGCTCGTTCATGACAATGCCCGCGGCAGTCTCGGACTGGTTGAGCACCTCGAAGGTCACTGCATCGGGCTGGGTCATGAACATCTCGATGGTGGCCCGAATGGCCTCCTTGCCCACATTGGGCGGGTCGATGGGAATATTGTGGTAGACCGCATCTTCGGCGAAGAAGTCCATCAGGGCGTCGATGTCCTTGCTTGCCCAGGTATCACAGAAGGCGGTGATAATGTCGGAATTCGACATGGGGATTCCTCCCGGGTTCTGGTCAGGTGCCTAGTCGGGCACGGTATCGCTTAGCAGCCTCTCTACTGTATCGACCAGAAGTTCATTGGGGAAGGGTTTTTGCAGGAACTGGTAGTCGCTCTGGCCGAGGTCCCGGACCAGCTCTTCGCTGTCAATATAGCCCGAGCAGACCAATACCGGCTTCCAGCCGTTTTCGCGGAACTGGTTGATCGCCGGGGTGGGGTCGCCGTCGGGCAGTACCGCGTCGGTGACCAGGATGTCGTAGTCCTCAGCGGCCATTGCGCTGAGTGTTTCGCCCACCGACTCCACTGCGTGCACGTCGAAGCCGGCCTGGGACAGTACCTCGGTATACAGGATGCGCACCATGGTGCTGTCCTCGGCCAGTAATATCCTGCTACCGGCCACGGAGGCATCGACGGGTGTTGGCGCTTTCTCTACCGGGTCGATCTCCGGTGCGTCCACTATCGGCAGCACCAGCCGGATGGTGGTGCCGGCGTCTTCCTCGGAATCGATTTCCAGGTTGCCGCCCACCGAGTGTACGGCGTCCTGGACCATGGCCAGGCCCAGACCGGTGCCGGTTTTCTTGGTGGTGAAGAATGCGCTGCGGGCCTGGGCCAGGGTGGCCGCATCCATGCCGTGGCCGGTATCGTGGATGGCGATGACCACATGCTCGTTGCGGGTCGCACAGCTGATCTCCAGGGCGCCTCCTTTGGGCATGGCGTCGCGGGCATTGAGGCAGAGGTTCAACACCACCTGCTCCAGGTTGCCCTCAGACAGAGCAACATAGCCGGTGTCCTGCAAATGGGTGTGCACCTGGATGGTCTCGGGAAACAGGCGCTGCAGATTGGGCACCAGTCCCTGCAGCGCCATCTTCGGATTGCCGGGCAGGCCCGGCTCCAGGCCCTGACGCGACAGGGACAGTAACTGCCGGGTGGTCGCCACCGCACCCTGGGCGGCCTGGTCCATATTATCGAGCAGCAATTTGCGCTGATCCTCATCGACAGACTTCTGCAGCGCCGAAATCCCGGCGACCAGTACCGCCAGGGAGTTGTTGAAGTCGTGGGCGACGCCGCCGGCCAGTTTGCCCACGCTCTCCAATCGCTGCGCTTCCATGGCCGAGCGCTCTGCGGCAGTGCGCTCCGATAGCGCCAGTGCCTCGCGGTGCCAGGCCTCGACTACCTCGTCATTCATGCGTTTGATTACCACCGCCGCGCCTACAGACATGATGCCGACTGTGAAGGTGGTCCTCGTCCAGTCCAATGCGGTGAGCTGGATATTCCAGCCGCCAATCCAGCCCAGCTGGTTGGCAACCCCGACGCCGGCGGTGACGCCCGTCACCAGGAATACCCCCAGCCAGTTCTTTTCAACGAGGCCGGCCATGGTCAGCATCCAGCCCAGGGCCAGGAAGCCGACACCCATATTGGGCCCGAATTCCAGCAGTGCAAAGAAACAGGCAATACCGTAAGAGACAACGATGATCATGGCGCCGCGCGCCGGCCTGGCGTCGCCCACCAGGTAGAGCCCGGCTGTGCCCGCTGCAAAGGCGAGGAACTCGAGACTCATAGCCATGGATGGGACGCCCGCCAGCCAACGGGGCACCAGGAACACAAGGAACACAAACAGGCCCACGCTGAACAGGCGCCGCGCCGCCTTCACGGCAACAGTCTGGCGTTGCCGGCGTACTTCGGCCAGCAGCTCTTCCGCGCTAGACAGTAACTGGTAGTGCACAGCGAGTCCTTGCGTCAGTATCTGTCCCTGGTGTGAATGACTGACTCTATGGGAGAGGCCGTGGTCCGGCGTCCATTGCCGGGGTCCGCGGTGAATCTAATGGTATACATTGAGCCGATTTTCGTTTTTGTTAACCGCGAATTTTAACAGGTAACATGGGTGCCCATGCAAACAGATTTGCCTATAAGTACAGTACTGGAGCTACTAAACCAGGTTTTTGAATCCGGCACCGAAGCCGTGCTGGAAGCACCGCCCGGGGCGGGCAAGACCACGATCGTACCGCTGCAGATGCTGGCCGCGCCCTGGCTCGATTACCGGAAAATCCTGGTGCTGGAACCGCGCAGGGTGGCGGCAAGGGCGGCGGCCCAGCGCATGGCCCATCTGTTGGGCGAAGAGGCCGGGGAAACCGTGGGTTACCGCATCCGGCTCGGTACCCAGGTCTCGGAGCACACCCACATCGAGGTAATCACCGAGGGCATTCTCACCCGCATGCTGGCCGAGGACCCGACCCTGCCCGGGGTGGCCATGGTCATCTTTGACGAGTTCCACGAGCGTCACCTGCACTCGGATGTGGGCCTGGCCCTGCTGTTGCAGGCCCGCGAGCTGTTTCGCGAAGCCGAAGATCCACTGCGTGTGCTGGTGATGTCCGCCACCCTGGAGGGGGTCGAGGTGGCGCGCCTGCTCGGCGATGCACCGGTGGTGAAGTCCGAGGGTCGCCAATTCCCGGTGGATATCCACTTCGGCAAGGCCCTGCCAACAGGACAGAATATTATCCAGCCGGTGGCGGCGAAAGTGCGCGAAGTTCTCACCGATCCCGCCAATGGCAGTGTGCTGGTCTTTCTGCCGGGGGAGGCCGAGATTCGCGGGGTCATGGAGCTGCTGCCCGATCTCGCCGGCGTGGTGATCCGCCCCATGTACGGCACCCTCACTCTGCACGACCAGCAGCGGGCGATCGACCCCGCTCCCGAGGGTCAGCGCAAGGTGGTGCTGGCCACCAACGTGGCGGAGTCATCCCTGACGATCGATGGTATTACCACGGTGGTGGATGGCGGACTGGAACGGGCGCCGCAGTACGATCCGGTGACCGGTATGTCGCGGCTGCGTACCCGTCGTATCAGCCAGTCGTCGGCAGCTCAGCGGGCCGGTCGCGCCGGGCGTCTGGCGCCGGGACAGTGTTTTCGTCTGTGGAGCGAAGAACAGCACCGGCAACTGCAGTTGCAGGCACCGCCGGAAATCCTGCAGGCCGACCTGGCCCAGACCGCGCTGCAGGTACTGGCCTGGGGTGTGGACGATGTCGACGAACTGGCCTGGCTGGATGAGCCCCCGGCCGGCGCCTGGTCCCAGGCACTGGAGTTGCTGCGCGGTTTTGGTGCGATAGAACAAAACAGCGCCGGGAACTGGGTACTGACCAGAGAGGGCGAACACATGGCGCGACTGCCCGCACATCCGCGGCTCGCCCACATGTTGTTACAGTCCTGCCAATTGGGCTTGCGCGATGAGGCCTGCGCCCTGGCCGCGCTACTCGGTGAACGGGATCCTTTCCGCGATATGGGTGCGGATGTGGAGCCGCGCCTGGTGATGGTGGCCGGGGAGGAGCGCTGCCCCAAACCACAGCGCGGCTGGCTCAACCGGGTGCAGCGCCAGGTGCCTTATTTCCAGGTGATGTGCCGGGATCTGCCCGTCGCTGAATCCAACGGGGTCGATATCGGCGGCCTCATTGCGATTGCCTACCCGGACCGCATCGCCCGGCGGCGCCAGGCCAGGGGCAATACCTACCAACTCAGCAACGGCCGCAGTGCGGTGCTGGATGACAGCGATCCCCTGTGTAACGAGGAATGGCTGGCCGTGGCCGAATTGGGCGGTGTGGTGGGGCGCTCACAGGACCGTATCTACCTGGCCGCCCGCCTGGAGCCGGCCAGGTTCGCCGATGTGCTGGCAGACCTGGTCGAAACCGCTGACGTGGTGGAGTGGGATGAGAAACGGGAACGCTTCGTGGCGGAAAGCCGGCGCCGGATAGGGGCGATTGTGCTTGAGAAAACACCCCTGGCCGAGGTGCCGGCCCAGGCCAAACTGGATGCCCTGCTGGCCCTGGTGCGGCAACGGGGCCTGGCGCTGTTACCCTGGAATGATGAGCTCGAGCAGTGGCGGGCGCGGGTGAGTTTACTGCATAGTGAGCTGGGCTCGCCCTGGCCGGACCTGTCCGATACGGCGCTGCTGGAATCCCTGGAGGACTGGCTCGCGCCCTACCTGGATGGCGTCAACAAACTTGGGGATTTCGCCAGGCTGGACCTGGCCGATATCCTGCAGGCACGACTGGAATGGCCGCTGCCGCGGGAGCTGGACGAGTTCGCGCCGGAGCGCTTTGCGGTACCATCCGGTTCGAAGGTGAAGATCGATTACTGCCAGTCGCCACCGGTACTGGCGG